>OMGL01000073.1_pt1 | contig 74150 bp, 72 predicted proteins | sample 1645831 | NCBI WGS metagenome assembly OMGL01 (sample SAMN00849301, study PRJEB25192) | human gut metagenome | reverse complement strand
CTAAACAAAATAGTAATAAAACAGTAGAACAAGCAAAAGAAAAAGTACTTAGTACAGAAAAAAATATAGAGTTAGTAGACGCAAAAGAAAACAAAATAGTTATACCTGCAGGATTTAAAATAATAGGAGATGCAACAACAGTTGACAAAGGAATTGTAATAGAGGATGCAACAGTTGATAAAGAAGGAAACCCAACAGCAACTGCAGGAAGCCAATTTGTTTGGGTACCAGTTGGAAAAATAACAAAAGCAGATGGAACAGAAACAACAATTACATTGGGAAGATATGAGTTTGATAAAACAACAGGAGTAGAAAGTGCATATTCTGGAAGTAATGTTGAAGAGGATACAAATGACCCATCAACATTAAAAAATATTGAAGGTAAATCAATTGCTAAAAATATAACAAACTTTAAAAATAGCGTAAAAGCAAATGGAGGATATTACATTGGTAGATATGAAGCAAGAACAACAACTGCAAGAAATGATAAAGGAAATGCTTTAACACAAATAACAGAAAAAGGAACAGACCAAGTATATAATTATGTAACACAACAACAAGCGGCACAACAAGCACAAGGAATGTATACAAGTAATAATTTTACAAGTGATTTAATGAATAGTTATGCATGGGATACTGCAATAACATTCATACAAAAATGTACAGATAAAACAAACTATGCAAAACAAACTAGTTTAAATACATCATTTTCTTCAACAGGAACAACAAATGACAATCCATGTAATATCTTTGACATGGCAAGTAATGTTATAGAATGGACAACAGAGACGTGCAGCTATCCCGGCTATCCTTGTGCCTTTAGGGGAGGTCTTTTCAAGGACAGCGACTATCACACGGGCGATCGCGTCAGCTACAGCATTTCCGACAGCAACCGCTACGTCGCTTTCCGTCCACTTTTATATTTGTAGAACTGGACGCTTAAGCCGTAACTTAATCATATAAATAAAAAACTTTTATTAGAAGAACTCTAAAAGAGCGCTTCTAACGAATGCAATACGTTAGAATGCCAAGTTCTGATTAACAGGCCTAGCCTTTGAAAAAAAGATAGGCCCTGTAAAACAGAACTTGGCACCTAGCGGTGGCGCCACCTTAACCGGTGGTCTTTTTTTATATAGCATAAAAAAAATGACATTTTTGAAAAAATACCGAAACTTCAAAATCACCCCTTGACAATTTAAAATCCATATGTAAAAATATAAAAGAAAAAACAAAAAGAAGGGAAGAAAAGAAATGGAAAAAATAAGAGGATTTGAAATAGCAAAAGGATTTGAAGAAAAAGGAATAAATCTACCAATAAGAAAAACAAAATACTCAGCAGGATATGACATAGAAGCAGCAGAAGACGTAACAATACCAAGTTTCAAAAAAGGAATGGCACCAACACTAATAAAAACAGGAATAAAAGCATATATGCAAGACGACGAAGTACTAATGTTATACAACAGAAGTTCAAACCCAAAGAAAAAAGGACTAATACTAGCCAATAGTGTAGGAGTAATAGACAAAGACTACTATGGAAACCCTGACAATGACGGACACATCATGTTCGCATTTTACAATATCAAAGAAGAAGATGTAACAATAAAAAAAGGTGAAGCAATAGGACAAGGAGTATTCCAAAAATACTTTGTAACAGATGATGACGTAGCAGAAGGAGAAAGAATTGGAGGATTTGGATCAACATCAAAATAAAAAATGAACACAAAGTCAACAGAAAAAATATAAAAAAATTTTTTGCCTTGAAAATACAAGGGTTCAAGGCAAAATAACATAAAAAGTCAAAATAAATGCTTTGACTTTTTTCTTTTTTTGTAGTATAATAAATATGGTTAAAAAATCCAATAAAGTTATTTCATATAGACATAACTTTATAATATTTTTTTGCTGAAAAATGTTTAACAAAATGAAAGGAGTTGACTTACATGTTCAATGTAGGAGACAAAATAGTATACCCAATGCATGGAGCAGGGACAATAGATTCAATAGAAGAAAAAGATATTTTAGGGGAAAAACAATCATATTATATATTAAAAATGCCAAGTAATGTAAAGGTAATGATACCAACAGCAAAAGCAGAAGAGGTTGGTGTTAGAAATATAATAGATAAACAATCAGCAGAAAAAGTATTTAAAGTACTTAGCCAAGATGAAACAGAAATGGAAAAAAATTGGAACAAAAGATATAGAGATAATATGGATAAAATGAAAAGTGGAGACATTTACGAAGTTGCAGATGTTGTTAGAAACCTAAGTTTCAAACAAAAAGAAAAAGGACTATCTACAGGTGAAAAGAAAATGCTAAATAATGCTAAACAAATATTAGTAAGTGAATTAGTTTTGGCAGAACACGCAACTCAAGATGTTATAGAAGAAGAAATTGAAAGTAAAATCAATACATCATTTATGACATTCAGAGCAGAAGGTGTAGAACAACAAAGCATAGTAAATAAATTTATTCCATTTGACAGCAACAATGGAACAACAAATGCATAATACATAAATTAATAATTTTGAATTCAGAAGAAACTAAAGTTTTGTATGGAACTGGTGTAACTTCTGAATTTTTAAATTATTAATACAGATAAATTTTTTATCAAAAAATTTTAAAGAAATTTTTAAAAATGTATTGACAAATCTTTTATATAATATTATAATATCAATTGTCGTTAGGACAAGCCAGTTCAATATTAAATGCAGATGTGGCGGAACTGGTAGACGCACAGGACTTAAAATCCTGCGGTTGAATAAACCGTGCCGGTTCGATTCCGGCCATCTGCACCATTAGAACCTCAAGTAGTTCGTAAGATATGCTTGAGGTTTTAATTTATAAAAAAAGCAGATTTTCCTAACATTTTTCCTAACACTTTCAATTTGCTAGTGTAAGTTTAAGAAAATGTTTTGAAATATATTCTTTTGAACATTTATCTAGTGCCAATAGATATTTGTTCTTTTTTATTGTCATTTGATATAAATGACATGTTAAATTTTGTTTCAATCATATTTGCTGGAATAGATTTATCATTCTGATCCAAATGAGAATATCTTTGAGTAGTAATAATATTTGAATGACCTAACCATTTTTGAATTTCTGGAAGTGGTACACCATTTCTTAATAGCAATGTAGCACAAGAATGCCTTAAATCGTGTAACCTAATATGTCTAAATCCATTTGTTTTTAATATTTTACTAAAAGTTCTATCTATATAGTCAGGTTTTACTAACTCGCCATTATCCATTAAGCAAATAAACTCTTTATAATCTTTTATATAAGTATTTCCAAAGATTTTTTCGTTCTGTTTATATTTTTCTTTATATTTCTTTAATAAATCAGCAATAAAATCAAACATAGGTAAAGTTCTATAACTTGATTTGTTTTTAGGAATATCTTTAATAAGAAATTGAGTAACACCATCATATTTTCCTCTACCAACTGTTTTTCTAATAGTAATGCTTTTATTATTAAAATCTATTGCATTCCAAGTTAATCCTAAAATTTCTTCTCTTCTTAAACCATATATAATTCCAAGAGTAAGTGGTAGTTCTAAATCTTGAGCTTTTATAACCTCAATTAAATCTAATAATTCATTATCAGTATAAAATTCTGGTATATAAACTTCTTTTTTAACACTTTCTATTCTATCCATAGGATTAGATGGTATTATTTCAGCAATAACAGCTTCTTTAAGAGCAGTATTCATATTAGAGGTATAATGTGCTATTGTTGAGCCTTTTAGTTTTTGTTTATATAAATAGTTTATAAAATCTTGTATATCTCTTGGTCTTAAATCAATTAATTTTATTTTTTGTGATTTAAAATAAGGACATAATCTTCCTTTTACAACTTGTTCATACCCAATATAAGTTGATTGAACTACTTTAGGTTTTATATTTGCTAACCACTCTAACATATAATCACTAAAAAGCATATTTGAATATTTAGAATTTCTAGCAATAGTATTCATTTTATTACTAAAACTATTTTCAGCATTTATTCTTACTAATTCTTCTTTTAACATTTTTTCAGCTTGTTTTTTATTTTGCTGATTTTTTCTTTCGTTACTATCTACTTTTAAGCCAGTAGAATGCCATTCGGGTTTTCTTTTTCCATATTCATTATACATATTGAATACTATAAAATAATAACCTTTATTAATTTGTACGCTACCTGTTATCATACATAAACTCCTTTCCAAATAACAGTTTAAATTTAGCTTACCATTGACTTTAAAATCATAACATATAAGCAAATTTTAGTCTAGTTACTTTAGAATAAATAAAAGCCGTTATCACTAATAGATAACGACCTAGTTTTGATTTGTTAAATAATAAATAATATTTCTTTTTGGTATTTTATATTCTCTACCAACTTTAAGAGATGGAATTGTTTTATTCCTTACCAGTTTATAAGCAAGATTAATACCAATTCCAAGCATTTCTTTTAATTGAATAATGTTTACTATATCTGGATATGCTGTAAACATTAATTCATAATTTTCTTTGATATTACCCATATAGTTTGACCTACTTCTTTAAAAATTTATAAAATTAAAAAGACTTTCAGCAAAGTCCTTTGATTACATACTATAACATCTATATTTGTATTTTTGAGTTGGAATAGGAATGTTCATATTTATTGCTTTTGGAACATCACTACCAACTTTTATACCTTTATTAAGTCTTAAGTTTCCGTTTTTATCTCTGTGATAAATGCTAGAATTGTATTTTGCAAAGGCATAATCAATCATATTACTATTAAAATATGATAATTCTAATGAATCTTGATATAACAATGCTTGTAATTGTTCATAAGAATTATCCTCTTTCTTTGGTCTATCATAATTTTTAAAATATTCTGTCATATAAATTTTTCGCTTAATAGCATTTTCATCTTTACGAGTTTGCTTTTCTTCTTTACATCTACTATCAGCTTTGATTACTTTTGAAACATATTGTTTAGAAACACCGACCATCGTTGCAATATCTTTTTGTTTCAGATGTTTATTATAGTATAAATCTAAAATATTCTCTTGATTTTCCAACCTAAAATACCTCCTTCTAAATTGGTTGACTTTTTGTTTGCAAGATTTTGAATATAAAAATCCTATTGACTATTATTTTTAATAGCCAATTTCTATATCTTTTATGTTGTCATTGATATTATGTGTCATCTGTAAGGTTTTACGACTGTGAACAATGACATAGTATTGCTTGACATTGTTATTATACTATGATATAATTTTATTGTCAATACAATTCGAAACATTTTTATAAAATTGTTCACAAATATTTTGAAAGGGGAATATTTATGAGAGAATTACCTCGTGTAAATATATATGAAGACTTTTATATGTGGTTTGATTTAGAGGAAAAGAAAGAGCATTATTCAACACCACTATATCTATATAATGTAGAAAGAAATAGGATAGATCCAAATGATGAAACAAGACTATATCTAAAATTAGAAGAAGATATATCTAAAACAAAATTAAATAAGAGAAAAAAAATAATAAGACAGCCTTCTACTATATATATTCATTATGTAGAAAGTATAGGTGCTATATTAATAAATTTCTTAAATGCAGATTTTACAAATTATGAAACTGCATATAATACTTTTTTTTATGCTTATGGATATGAATTAGTAAAAGAATATGCCTCATATAGCTATACTAAAAATGATGAATATATTGATGATGTAGAATTTAAAAGAATTATTAAAGACATATATGACGCAGGTAGCGACAGATTTTTTGAGTGGCAAGACAATTTTAGAAAATGCGTAGATTTTGTTTATAATTTGAATGGAAACGAAGAATTAAAAGAAGAAGATAAACTAGCTAAATTTGTGGCTTATACAATAAAAGATAATGATTTTTATACATATTCACAAGGAATTGAAATAATAACAGATACATATATAAACATACATAACAAATATCATAACGAAACTTTAAACAATTTGATAGATAGAATAAAAAATAAAGACCAAGAATTAGAATTGCACAATGTTTATACAAGTAAAAATTTAACTAGTATATGTTTTGCTGTATTAGATAAAATTGTAAGACAAGAAAATTTACAAATTAAAACTTGTTTAAATTGTGGAAGATACTTTATACCAAATTATAGACAAAATGAAATATATTGTGATTTAGCAAATGTAGACCAAAGTCCAACTTGTAAAGATAAAGGTGCAAACGAGCAATATAAGAAAAATTTAGAGAATAATAAAGCACAAGCTCTTTATAGAAGAATTTACAGACAAAAATTTATGATAGCACAAAGAAACAAAGATAGCAAAACAATTCAAAAAGAATTTGAACAATGGAAAAAAGAAGCTAAAGATAAAGTTAATAAAATGAAAAAAAATAAACTTGCAGAAGATGAAGTTTATGAATGGTTAGTAGAAAATAAGTAATATTATAGATATTGAAATGAGGAATGTAAATTGAATAAAATAGAAATGAAACCTACTACAGAAAATATAATAAATATGTTAGACAAAAATGCAATTGGAAGAAATCAATATGTGGCAACATTTTTAGAAATGTTAGACAATGTGGATGAAAACTTTACAATATTTATTAATGGAGATTGGGGAACAGGAAAAACTTTTCTAGTAAAACAAATATATACTCTTTTAACCTATTATAATGAGTATATAAAAGAAGAACTAAAAGGTTACAATACACAGCTAGACCAAGTTTTGCAAAAAGATTCTTTCAAAGATTTAAAGTTGGAGAAAAATTTTGTTCCAATTTATTATAATGCTTGGAATAATGACTCTCACATTGACCCAATAAATTCGATTATATTTAATATCATAAAAGAACATGATATTTTAAAAGATTATCAAAAGGAATCATCTGATGTCATTGATAAAATTGCAAGTGTTTTAGATATGGCAAATATTTGGTCAAATGGTAGTGTTAAAGAATTAGTATCAACTTTTAAAAGAAAAGATATTATACCAGAAATTACGACAATGGAAAATTTAAAAGAAACTTTAAATTTACTATTAGATAAGTTATTAGTAGAACGAGGTGATAAATTAGTTATTTTTGTTGATGAATTAGATAGATGTAATCCTATTTATTCAATAAAATTATTAGAACGAATCAAGCATTTCTTTGATCATGAAAATATAATATTTGTATTTTCAGTAAATGAAAATGAATTAACAAACACTATTTCAAATTATTATGGACAAAATTTTGACTCGCATAGATACTTAAATAAATTTTTTGATATTTCAATAGATTTACCAAAGGTCAATATTTCTAATTATATGGAATATTTAGGAATTGAAAGAAATAGTAAATATTTTAATAAAACTATACATGAAATTATAGAATATTATAATTTTACAATGAGAGATTGCATAAGATATTACCAATCTTTGAAAATAATTGAAGATTTAGCAGGGAATTGTAGTAATTATGGCTTTTCAGATGATAGAGGTTACAATATGATAAAGATGTTTATACTTCCAGCTTTGATGGCAATAAAAATAATTGATTTAAAAGGATATATAAAAATTATTAATGGAAATGGTTTTGATATATTTTTTAATATTATAAATAATGTTGATATATTAAATCGAGGAATAGGTTTTTATATGAAAAAAGATAAGGATGGAAATATTTCCGAAGAAGAATATAAAGAACAATTTTTAGAAATGTATAATGCAATATTTAATAATAACAGTAATAAAGAGTATGATAATGATGAAATTACTTTAGGAAAATATTCATATGAATTTATTATGGAGTCTATTAGTTTATTGAAAAAAGGATTAAAATATTAAAAAAATCTTGTTTTTATAATAAAAATCAAGTATAATAGACACATCCTTTTCATAAAGGAAATCTTTTTGAAGGGGGTGAGTAGTTTGTCATCTTACGAATTAATTTGGCGTCTTATAGTTTTATTATTACTTAGTAATGATAACTCTGAAGATAGTCAAAAAACTCAAGATTAGTGCAAACCTAATCAAAGCGGTCTGGTCAACCGCTTTATTTTTTGCAAAAAAAAATGAGATATGTGGTCAACATATCTCGAGCAATTGTCATCTTACGAATAACTCTCTTGCTTAAGCTATAATAATTATAGCATCAATTTTATTATATGTCAAATATTTTTGAAATATTCTTTAAAATTTGATATAACAATTAAAATATATAATATTTTTCGTCATTTGTCAATCAATTTTGGTTATGCAAATTTGCAATTTTACATAAAATATGGTAAAATAGAGTTACTTGGATAGACCCAAGAATGTAAACAAAAATTATCGGTGTATAAACTGATAAAACAACAAATGGAGGTAATTATATGTTTAGCACAATTGATTTTTGTACTCATTATTCGCAAAGTGGCACTGTAATTGTCAATGCTACGGATCATATTCTTCGGATTAAAGAACTTGATGGAACTATAGTTGAGCTTCCCTCAAGCGTACTTCCAAAGGATATTCCTGATTCGTATGAAGCAAAAGCTAAAGAGATGGGAACTACTGTTAAGAAAGTATGTAATTCTTCACTTTTTGCAAAAGTTGAAAGAGAATGGATGAAAATGGACAAATACTCATATCGTGAAATGTATAAAAGCGATGGAGTAATGAACATTGTATGTAAAATCCAGAAAGAATACAATCATTCAAGAACTTTCATTGTTGGTACCCATTTTGCAGCAAGAGCTTTTTCGGGTAATATTGTTGAACCTTTTTACATTGACGAAGCTACTTATCTCATGGAACCGGACAAATTCAGAGTATACGACAAGTAGGAATTTGCCTCTAATCATTTGAAAGAACCTCGTTTGTGAAGTTAGAATACTTTACAAATGAGGTTCTTTATGCTAAACTTATGAAAGTATTATAATAGTATAAAATATTTTATATATGGAGTAAAAAATGAAGGAATATTTCTATAAAAAAGAATACAAATATATGTACTTAAGCATATTCTTATACAATTTTGCTAATGCATTAAGTGAAACATTTGGAACAGTAATGTTATATAAGGCAGGTTTGCCTATATATTTAATATTACTAATATATGGGATAAGATTTCTTATTATGGGACTTATAACCCCAGCATTTATAACAATATCAAACAAAATAGGTATTGCCAAATGTATACTAATTTCAAATTTATTTAATATAATATATGCTTATTTTATATTGGTCAATCAAAATTTATTAGCGAATATTGTTATATTTGTAATTGCAATGGGATTAAATGGATTATCTAATCCATCTTCTGATGCCTTATCGAGTAAATATGTAGAAACTGAACATAGAGGAAGATTTAATAGTTTGTATAGTATAAGTAAAATATTAGGAACAGCTCTTGCAAGTTGTTTAGTAGCTTGGGGAGTTATAAGTAACAATACATTTATTTTATTTGTTATACTTACAATATTCTTTTTATTGCAATACCTTACTATATTAAAAATAGATTATAAACCAGAAAAAAAATCAAGTGCATTTAAGGCTAGTATAAAATATTTAATACATAGCAAGAGTAAATATAAGATTATATATGCATTAAGAACTAATCATATAATAGAAAGGCAATTTACTCCTTTGTATTTATATATATTGTTGCAAGATTTTAAAGCATTTTCAGTAGTTACTGTAGTATCGTTATTATTTCAGGTTATGACTATTATTTTAATAGGAAAATATACTGATAAAAATATAAAAAAATCAAATGATATAGTAACATTAATAAAAACTACTATTACATTAATATATCTATTTGTAAAAAATAAATTTATAGTATCTATAAATAAAACAGTTAGTGATAATGTTTCAAAAATTTATGAAACTTCGATACAAACATCAATACAAAACATTATTAAAGAATCAAAAGAAGATAATGACTTATTATCCTCAGTAGGACAAATGAGTTTATGCTTTACAGAAGTTATCGTATTTTCAATACTAGCATTTTTGAGTAGCTTTATAGGAGAAAAGGTATTTATAATTATTTTTGTTTTATCAATAATATCTACTATATTTATAAATGTAAATATTAAAAAGAATAAAACTATCGAATAAAAAAATTAAGGAGTTAGATATATTCTAGCTCCTTAATTCTTGCTTTTTATCTTTCCAAATCCCATTCTTTTTCTCTTTCTTCGTGTTCAATTTGTTTTATTGGATCAATAAAAGTTCTAGTTTCTTCTTCAAATTTTCTAACTAATTCTTTTGACTCTCCGATACCAAATTTATGGCAAATCCAAACTATAAATTTATCCACTGTTTCATAGAATTTATCAACAATTTTGTGTAAACGATTATTTTCTTTTTCTAATTTTTTTACTTGTTTTTTATAGTCCCATTCTAAATCAAATTCTTTTTCTTTATATTCTGTCTTAATATTTTCAACATCAGCAAGAATTTTATCTCGTTCTTTTTGATATTTTTCAGCCACTTTAACTAAATTTGCTTGTTTTGATAATTCATTATGCAATTTTAAATTCTCTTGATATAATTCCATAATTTTATCATCTTTTGGCTTAATAATAGCATTTTCTACTTTTTCTCTATTAAGTTTTATTAGTTTAATATCATTTATATTTGGAGTCTCTGGCAATTCTAATTTTATAGTATCTAATACTTTTTTTGTGTTTTCAAAATTAGTTAATTTCTTTAAATCTTCTATTTTTTCATGTTTTGCTCCAGTTTCTTCTATTGGTAAACCTCGTTCTAAATCAAAACCTTTTGAAGTTATATATTTATGAAAAGCATTTTGTAATTTTCTATAACTATCTCTACCTTTCCAAAAGTCCCTACAGCATATTTTATCAATGTCATTTCCTTCTTTATCTTTTGTATGAATTACAGGAATATATACTAGATGCATATGCGGTGTGGTTTCATCTAAATGTACTGTTGCAGATATTATATTTCTTTCTCCAAGATTATTATAATTACAAACAAATTTATAACTCTCTTTGAAATATCTTTTAGTTTCTTCTAAACCAATTTTATCAAAAAAAGCATTATCAGAAGTAATCATCATTTCACACATGATAATACTATTACTTCTAATAGTGCTTTTTAAATCATATGCCTTTTTGATTTTATCAAATTCTTTTATATATGTTAGTTCATTTTTTTTACAATAGAAATTCAAATGTGTTCTTGTAGGGTCAATGTCTTTATTAGAATGTCCTTTTGACCTTCTATCATTGTGAATGTATGACCCTTGTGCATCTACTCTTGTTAATTTATCATTTCGTATAATTGCATAACTAATATCTTCTTGTACCTCCTTCTTTGCTCAAGATATTCTTTGAATGTCTAACATACTAGACAAACAAGTTTGTTCGTATGGCAGGGTTTTGCAACCCCACACCCCTAAAACCTAAAATAGCCTATCTGCATTTTAGGTTTTTCATAAAAATTTGCTTATCGCAATTTTTATGAATGTGAGCAAAAAATAAATTTTTTACTCACAACAAAAAAGCACTTATGTTTTTTTGTATTCACTTTAGCAATTACCAGATTGAAACCAGAGGGAGAGAGCTAAAGTGAATTAGGCGTAATAATCCCATTGTTACAAATAGAATTATTACACCTTTTATAATGAAACCGTCGGTTGTTCGCCTCGTTTCATAGGTAGTCTAGTAAGTAGCTTTTACTACTATAATTGCTGGTATATATAATACCTTTGTTCATACTTGTCCAAACTTTTTACAATTATAAATCCATTTCAAGTTTTGCCACCGAATACTCTTTTATTATTGTGAGTCTGTGTTCTAAAATCTCACTCACGCACCTTGTATAATTAGACTTCTTATACAAATACGAATGAACTTTATAGCATCGGCTCATCACACCAAACACTTTTTAAGAGGTGTTGCATTTCTCTTTTGGACAACAAAAAAAGACTACTCATAGCTAAAATGCTACAAGCAATCTAATTTGTTATTTAATCCTATTTAATTAAGCCTCAAAATTGGTTTTAAGGTGTTTTTATTTTAAAGTAGAGTAATTTTACATCAAGTCAAAAGTAAGCTAAAAATTCTTCTTAACTTTTTCCTAACACTTTCCTAACATCTTATTCAATTTTCAGTAATTATTCATAACTATTTATAATACTAACTTTTAATTAAAAAGCATTGAAAACACTTGAATTAAAAGCCGTTTACTGATGTTAAGTAACAATAAGTGTTAAGTATTTCAAAATTCTTAAAATCCTGCGGTTGAATAAACCGTGCCGGTTCGATTCCGGCCATCTGCACCAGTTAACAAAACCTTGTAAACAATTGAAAAATCGATTGTTTACAAGGTTTTTTATAAATTTTTCTGTAAATTGCCCAAAAAACTTGACTTTTAAAAACAATTGTAGTATAAAAATATATAGTTAAATAAGAAAATTACAATGAAAAAGAAAAAGTACTTGACATTTTATTAAAGAGAGCGAATAATAAGCTGAAATATTCGTAATAAAATAAGTATGGGGAGCTTTGGAGTAATAAAAATTAAGGTGCTTAAAGTAATGCAAAAGCAAAACTTTAAGAATTAGGGTGGAAACGCGGAACTAAACTTTCGTCCCTAGCTAAATGTATAGCTAGGCTCGGAAGTTTTTTTAAAAGTTTTATAATATAAAAAGGGAGGAATAATTATGTTAAAATCAATGGACACATTAGTTGCACTATGCAAAGGAAGAGGATTTATATATCCTGGATCAGAAATTTATGGAGGATTAGCAAATACTTGGGACTATGGACCTTTAGGAAATGAATTAAAAAACAATGTAAAAGCAGCATGGAGAAAAAAATTCATACAAGAACAACCAAATATAGTAGGACTTGATGCAGCAATATTAATGAACCCAGAAACATGGGTAGCTTCAGGACATGTTGGAGGTTTTTCAGACCCATTAATAGACTGTAAAGAATGTAAAACAAGACATAGAGCAGATAAATTAATAGAAGAATGGGCACATGAAAACGGAAAAGACATGATAGCAGATGGAATGACAGATGAAGAATTAATCAATTTCATAAATGAAAATAAAATACCATGTCCATCATGTGGAAAAACAAACTTTACAGATATAAGAAAATTCAACTTAATGTTTAAAACATTCCAAGGAGTAACAGAAGATACAACATCAACAGTATATTTAAGACCAGAAACAGCACAAGGAATATTTGTTGATTTCAAAAATGTATTACGTACATCAAGAAAGAAAATACCAATGGGAATTGCCCAAATAGGTAAAGCATTTAGAAACGAAATAACACCAGGAAATTTTACATTTAGAACAAGAGAATTTGAACAAATGGAACTTGAATTTTTCTGCAAGCCAGGAACAGACTTAGAATGGCATAAATATTGGAAAGACTATTGTGAAAACTTCTTAATCAATTTAGGAATGAAAAAAGAAAATATTAGATTAAGAGACCATTCACCAGAAGAATTAGTATTTTATAGCAAAGCAACAACAGACATAGAATTTGCTTTCCCATTTGGATGGGGAGAATTATGGGGAATTGCTGATAGAACTGACTATGATTTAACACAACATATGAATCATTCAAAACAAGATTTATCATATCAAGATCCAGAAACAAACGAAAAATATGTACCATATGTAATTGAGCCATCATTAGGAGCAGACAGAGTAGTTCTTGCATTTTTATGCAACGCATATGATGAAGAAGAAATCGCTGAAGGTGATACAAGAGTTGTATTACACTTACATCCAGCATTAGCACCATATAAAGTTGCAGTACTTCCATTATCTAAAAAATTGTCAGATAAGGCAGAAGAAGTATATAGCAAACTTGCTAAGAAATTTATGTGTGATTATGATGCTGCAGGTTCAATTGGTAAACGTTATAGAAGAGAAGACGAAATTGGTACTCCATATTGCGTAACTGTTGATTTTGATACTTTAGAGGATGAATCAGTTACTGTTAGAGATAGAGACACAATGGAACAAGTTAGAGTTAAAATTGATGACTTAGAGGATTGGATAGCAGAAAAAATTGAATTTTAATATTGAATATTTTTTAGAAAAATCACTAAGAAAGGTCGATATGACTTGATTTTTAGTGATTTTTTCTTTACATTTTAAACAAATGGTGATATACTTTTTACATAATATTAGCAAAAGCTAATTGACTTTTTATAATCCTGTTTTACAGGTTAATACATATAAAAAATATTTTAACCAGTGAACTAATTGACAGAGCAAAAGGAGGAAAACATTATGTTGACGACATTAGAAAGATATGGAAATGGTTTTAAAGTTGAAGAGCGGGATCTTGGAAATTCAGAAGTAGAATTAACAGTGGAGATACTTGAAGATGGAATTTATGTTACATCAGAAAAGTATGAAAGAGTTTCAAAACAAGAAGAGAAAAGAATAATTGCCCATTATTTAGCAACTCAAATGAAAATATATGAGGTTGAAATAGAAACAACTTCAGAAGAACGGGTTAGGCTTGCTCAAAAGGCAATGAAACTGAATATTGTTAATGGATATAAAATTGAAACACTTTCAGATGAAGATTATTCTAATATAAGAGTGCTGTTATTAGAAAATGGAAGGTTTCCAAGATATACAACTGGTATATATAATTTAACAACAGATGATTTGGAAATGTTAAAAACAAAGTTAAATTCTATAATAGAATACCAGCTAGATATTCGAAAACAAACCAGACCTCTATACGGAGTTGAGATTATTCAAATGATTGCTCAATTAAACAATTAATGGATTAAGCCCAGAAGATGTATAAATATCTTTTGGGCTATTATAATTTGTTTGTACAAATATTAATTAAATAAATTCTTTTCATATAAATCTTCAATATAAACATCTTTTTCTTCAAAATTATCAACAAATCCTACTTTAGCAATATCACGCTTTTCATCAACTCCTTGAATCCAAACAGGTCTCTCGTCATAAAAAACATCAGATTTTTCTTTATTATTTAAAATAGAATGAACTCTTTGTAAATCCATATTACCATCTCCTACAAATATATTTAATAAAATTATATCCAAAATAGTATAAAATATAACTTGGAGAAATAAAATTTATTGACTTATTTAAGTAATTAGTATAAAATAATTAACGTAATTAATAAACAAGAGAAAGAATTTAAATTTATACAAAAAATTTATTTTATAAATTTAAATAAAGGAGGAGAAAAACAAATGAACATAAAATATAAAGGAAGAACAAGAAAAATTGAAAGAGGTTTAACAGTAAGAGAAGCCTTAGCAGAAGAAATAAAAAACAGTGAATACGAAGTAATAGGATGCTTATATAACAACGATTACAGAAATTTAGAAACACAAATAGAAGAAGGAGCAAACATAGAATTAATAGATATTTCATCAAAAGAAGGAATGAAAATATATGTTAGAACAATTGTATATATAATGGGAAAAGCATTTGAAAGTTTATATCCAAAAGAAAAACTAATGGTAGAATATCAACTTGGCAATGCAATGTACTGTAAATGTGACAATATAAAAATAACAAAAGAATTTACAGAAAAACTAAAACAAAAAATGCAAGAAATCATTGAAAAAGATTTACCAATAAAAAAGGTAGAAATGACAAGAAAAGAAGCACAAAAATTTTATGATGAAACAGACACATCAAAAGGAAGATTGCAATTTGACTTTGAAGAAAATGATCCAATATATATGTATTACTGCGAAAAATATTATAACTATTGCTTTGGAACACTAGCAAACAGAACAGGAGTTATAAAAATATTTGATGTTGTAAAATATGCAAATGGATTTTTAATAAGATATCCAAGTTCAAAAGAGCCAACAAAAATGCCAGAATTCCAAGAAACTAAAAAATTGGCTTGGGCATTAGAGGAATTTGAAAAAATCCATTCTGTATTAGATGTTTTAACAGTGTATAAGTTAAACAAAGCAATAGAAGAAGACAGAATAAAAGATGTAATAATGCTTGCAGAAGCTTTACATGAAAAGAAAATTGCTAATATAGCAGATGATATCGCAAAAAGAAAAAATGTAAAAATGGTACTAATTGCAGGACCATCATCATCAGGAAAAACAACATTTGCACAAAGGCTTGGAATTCAATTACGTTTAAATGGATTAAAACCTGTTACAATATCAGTTGACAACTACTTTGTAGAAAGACAAGATACCCCAAGAGATGAAAATGGAGAATATAATTTTGAGTGTATAGAAGCAATTGACCTAAAATTATTCAATGAACATTTGGTGAAATTATTGAATGGAGAAGAGATAGAAGTTCCAGAATTTGATTTTGCTGTAGGTACAAAAAGATATAATGGCAAAAAAATGAAATTAGCAGATGACGAAATCCTTGTAATAGAAGGGATACATTGTTTAAATGACAAATTAACAAGTCAAATTCCAATGGATCAAAAATACAAAATATATATTAGTGCATTGACTGTTTTAAACATGGATAGATACAATAGAATTTCAACAACAGATACTCGTTTAATAAGAAGAATTGTAAGGGATTATCAATTTAGAAGTTATTCTGCATTACATACATTAAATACATGGCATAAGGTAACAGAAGGAGAAGAAAAAAATATATTCCCATTCCAAGAGTCAGCAAATACAATTTTTAATACATCATTAATATATGAATTAAATGCATTAAAACCAATAGCAATGCCATTATTACAAGAAATTACACCTGAATATAAGGAATATGCGGAAGCACAAAGATTAATAAATATTTTAAAATATTTTAGAGAAATACCAAGAGATTATGTTCCAAACAATTCATTATTGAAAGAGTTCTTAGGTGGAGGAACATTTGACTTGCATTAATAGGAGTGAAAAATGTTAAAAGATAGTAGATTTACAGAAATAGACGAAGAATTTATATGTGAAAATTGTGGCAAAAAGGTACCTAAATTAGGGTATTCATGTAGAAATCATTGCCCATATTGTTTACATTCAAAACATGTTGATAAAAATCCAGGAGATAGAGCAGAAGAATGCCATGGGGATTTAGAACCAGTTAGTATGGAAATAGATGGAAAAAAAGGATATGTTATTGTTTTTAGATGCAAAAAATGTGGAGCTATTAGAAGAAATAAAGCCGCTAAAGATGATAATATGGATTTATTAATTGATTTAAGTAGTAAACAAATTTAATTAAATATAGAATGTCCTTTTGGAATACAATATTATGATTGGAATAAAAATCCAAAACAGAATAATCCCAAAAGGACATTTTTTAAATTTCTCTATTTAAATTTCCATTAGTAAATTCTTTACCTTCTAAACGTTCACCTTTTTTAACAGTATTAACAATATTATTAATTTCATCAATTGATTCATCCAGAATATCAATTCTATAACAATTAACACCAGAAAAATCATTAGGAGAAATGGAAGTAGTTTTACAATTATAAATTGTAGAAACAGTTTGAATATTATCAAACAAAATTCTAAATTTCATTTTAAGTCTATCCTCTAAGAAATAAGAATTATCAGTCATACATTTAGATGTACAAGTAGGGTAGCATTTGTTAGTCTTACCAAGTGGACAATAATTCATATTCATAAGAGGTGTCTTTCCATAAACAATTAATTCAGCAGGTAAAAGAGTTCTTAATCTTGATGTACCATTTTCTGAAATAGTTGAATTTTTGACAAAATTACAAAGTCTATTTATAATTTCTTTAGTAGATTCAGGTGAAATTGTATATTTATTAATTCCTAATTTTTTTAGTTCTAATACACTATGCAAATTGAAAACATTAAATGTATAATTTGCAATTAAATCAAAATTGTAATCAGGATTTTTTAAAACATTTTCTAATAACAATAAATTAGAAATATTAGAAATTACAAATCCTTTTATATTATGGCTTTCAATAGTATTAAATATATTACTAAAAAGTAGGTTTCTGTAATTTGCTTTTATTATTGTAGGCATATAAATGTAAACATTAAATTTTTGCTCTAAAGTTTTCAAAATTCCATCATATTTTTTTATTGAAAAATATTTTAAAGGAATATAAATATTATCAAATCCATCTAATCTTGAATAGTCAAAGTCAAGATTTAAAATATTTAATAAAACTGAAATTGTTTTAGTGTTATCGTTTAAACTATTTTTAACTTCATTGTTTAGTGAATCTGGTTCTACTTTTTTAATGCAAGTTCTTTTGATATTTGAAATAGCATAATCATAGACTGATTCTAAAACTTTTCTTCTTAAATCATTTAGAGTAGCACTAAACTTTGGTAAAAAGATATTAGGGTCTAATTCAACTTCTATATTAGAAAACTCAAAAATAGAATCATTGGTTTTATTAATTTGAGCAATAATTTTTTCTTTTTCTAAGGGTCTATTTTGCGCATTTTCAGGTATAATTTCTGAAGTATATGTAATATTTAAATTAGAGTATATATCTAAATTATTTGCAGTCTCTGTAGTTGGAGTAACTTTTATTTTTAATGGTTCATTGTGTTTTATTGTAACTTTACAATTTAAAGATATTTTTCTATGTTCACCATTTATACTGTTTTGAGCAAGTGTGCTTAATGTTTTAGAAGACATTTTGTATATGTTATCACCTAAATTGATGTTACCTTTCATTCTACCAATAGTTATAGTCTGGCCGATAGAGGTTTCTTTGATATTTCTATTTTTGTCCATTAACTCAGAAACATTATAAGAACCTTTTTCTTTTTCTAAAGATATGGTGTCACCAATTTCAATGGACTCTTGTAATTTTACAGCGATGTAACCTTTGTTTTTGTTATATTTCTGGACTTTGCCTAAAAATAATCCCATATTGTTAGGCTTGTCTTTAAAGACTAAATTTTTGTTGGGTTCATTTAAAAGATGCCCAGAAGATGACATACCTCTGTTAAATGCTTGTAATAATGTTTTTCTATCGTTTTCATTAATAATATATTTGGATTCATTTGTGGTATTTTCTTTAAAATCATAAATATCTAAATTCTCTTCATCTATAAATTTTTGCGTATTAATTAAGGCTTCTGCCAAGTCTATATATTTTCTATAAATTCTAGTAACAGTTGCAACATATTCAGGATTTTTCATTCTACCTTCAATTTTTAAGCATGTAACGCCTGCTTTTATTAGATTAGGAATGCAATCTAATCCACATAAATCACGCGTACTTAAAAGATGACCTTTGTCAATTTCTTTATCATTTTCTAACAGTTTATATGGTAATCTACATGGTTGTGCACATTTTCCACGGTTACCAGAACGTCCTCCAACCATACTAGAAAATAGGCATTGACCTGAATAAGAAATACATAATGCACCATGAACAAAAACCTCGATTTCTACATTTGTGTTTTTGCAAATATATTCGATTTCTTGAAGAGAAAGCTCACGAGAAAGAACAACTCTTTTAAAACCAAGTCTTTGCAATTCTAAAACTCCTTGTAAATTGTGTGCAGTCATTTGGGTGCTTGCATGTATGTCTAAATCTGGAAAATATTTAATTAATTGTTTTGCCAATCCTAAATCTTGAACAATTATAGCATCTATACCAAATTCATATGCTTTTTTTGCTAGTTCAAATGCTTCGTTAAACTCGTCGTCAGTAACAAGAGTATTTAAAGTTAAATTTGTTTTTACACCTCTTGTTTTTGCATATAATATTGCTTTTTCTAAAGTAGTAGTGTCAAAATTAGATGCAAAGGCCCTAGCACTAAATAAATCTGCACCAAAGTATACACTATTTGCTCCATTTTGAACAGCCGCTTTTAAGCAATCAAAATCACCAACAGGTGAAAGTAAATCTATCATTTTAATTTTCCTTTCATAAAAATATTTCGTACATATTATATAACTTTTTTCTACAAATTTCCACCTTTTATGGACAATTCTAATAAAACCTTGAAAAATCAAGGCTTATGTGATATAATAGGTAACATAAGACTGTATAAAAGAAGGAGATTTTGTAATATGAAATTAAACTTCAAAGAAGAAATGAATTTTGTAAAAAGAACTAATAATAATAAAATTTTAGAAGTATCTAGTGCTAGAAAGTCCTTAAATACATTACGAAAATATGTAATGCATTTAAAAAAATATTTTAATGAAGATGAAAATATTAGAAATATAATATATCAAGAGTTTATAGCAGATACATATGACTATTTAAAGGTTGCAGGAACAGAAAAAATACAACTCCAAGAAAACGCATTAAAAATCTTGAGTTCAAATCCTGTATTATTAGAACAAGTATATAATGATGTAAAAGATATTGATTTGGAAGAAATTGATTTTGACAAAGAATCAGCAAAATTAGAACAAGGTGTAAGAAAATGTGCTGAGTTTCAAATGGAACTAATGTTATCAGAATTAAGAGAAAAAGTAAAGATGTCAAGAGCAATAAAAAATACTTTAGCAAAAGACGATTTTGAATTTGAAAAAAAATTAATGAATAAAAAATCAATAAATGCAGAAAATAAATTAGACATAAAAGAAGATAAAAAAATTGATATAGAAAATGAATTAGATTTGATAAAAGATATTGTTCCGTATGGTCATAATGAAATAGAAAAGAAATTGATTAAATGTGAAAAAAATAGTTTAAAAATCGCAGGAAAATTTCTAGAAAAATATGGATTTTTAGAAGAAGAAATTCAACAACAAAATGAAGATTATAAAAGATTAGATTTAAAAAATATGTGTTATAAGTATGAAACAGAGAAAATTGATGAAGATATTGGATTAAAAAACATATTCACTGATGAATATATAGATACACTATCTTTAGAACAATTAACAGTATTGAATGCGTTTTGGCAAAATAGGGTCTCAAAATGCGCATCAGAAATAAAAAAAGGAATATTTATAATGGATAGCCTAAATCTTTGGGATAACATAGAAGATAAAAATAATATAGATCAAATTTCTGATGAAGTTCTATTTGGAATTGTTCTAAAATTGAAATTATTGGATAATATAGCAGAAAAAGCAAGAAAGAATATTACAGAATATGATGAAAGCGAAAATTATAGATATGCACGTTATGATTATAAAAAAAATATAACAAGTGATTTTAAGGGAAACTATAAATTTGAATTTGATAATATTTTACCAGATATAGAAAATGATTTTTTGAAAGACATAGATTGTTGTCAATCTATAAGAAATAATATAAAATTAATATATGAAACTAAAGAAACAATGATTAGAGAACTATTGCTACAAATAAATCATAATAGCAAAATAACTAATTGGGGCTATATACCCGAAGACAAAATAAATGATGATAATTTTATACTAATTGGTATTGATTATCCAGGATTTAATTTGCCATTAAAACTCCATATGAGAAAGAAAAATATCATACAATTTTTTGATGAAACAAAAAGTGATGCAATTATACCAATTTATGAGGGTGAAAAAGATATGATGTATAAGGGGAGAAGATTAACCACTAAAATTTATATGCCATTAACAGAACAAAGGGAATCAGAAATAATTGCTAAAAATAAAACAATAAACACGGTTGATTTAAAATACAATTATATTAGACATTTGGGAAATCTTATAAATAAAAAAAGTAAAAAAATATCAAAAATGTATACACACGAATATATTGATTTAAATACGATGCAAAGAGGTATTAAATTAAATGGAAAGTTTATTGGAAATATTAAAGAAGATAATGAAGAAAAAAAGAGAGAACATTAATTGTAACCATTAAATAACAAAATTTGAAGAAATATAAAATAAAAATATAAAATAAAAATATTGACAAAAATATATAATTGATATAAACTGCAAGTATAAAAAGAAAATTAGGAGGTATCAGAATGGAATTAAAAGGATCAAAAACAGAAAAAAATTTAATGGAAGCATTTGCTGGAGAATCACAAGCAAGAAATAAATATACGTATTTTGCAAGTAAAGCAAAAAAAGAAGGATATGAGCAAATAGCAGCAATATTCCAAGAAACAGCAGATAACGAAAAAGAACACGCAAAAATGTGGTTCAAATTATTACAAGGTGGAGAAATAAAATCAACTGCAGAAAATTTAAAAGCTGCAGCAGAAGGCGAAAATTTTGAATGGACAGATATGTATGATAGAATGGCACAAGAGGCTAAAGAAGAAGGATTTAACCATATTGCTTATTTATTTTCAGAAGTTGCAAAAATAGAAAAAGAACATGAACAAAGATATTTAAAATTATTAGAAAATGTAGAGAATGGGTTAGTATTTAGCAAAGATGGAGATAGAATATGGAAATGTAGAAATTGTGGACATATAGTTATTGGAAAAAGTGCTCCAGAAATATGCCCAGTATGTGCACATCCAAAGGCTTATTTTGAAATAAAAGCAGAAAATTATTAAAGCGTAGAGAGTATCAAAAAAATGATACTCTCTTTTTTTTTATATTCTAGGAAAGTTATCATAGTATGATAACTTTCTGTAGAAGATAAATATGGCAGAAATTAGATTTTGTAGCAGTTTGCACTGCGTACAAAATCTTAATTCTGGTTTTTTACTCGTTACAAGTTACAGTTCATAAAATTATTTGAAAATTGATTTGAAAAAGAATAATAAGTATGATATAATCTGATTTGTAAAAAACAAAGACCAATAAGGAGAACGAAATGCCCAAATTTTTTGTAAAAGAAGAACAAATAAAAAAAGACGAAATAATAATAATCGGACAAGATGTAAATCACATAAAAAAAGTACTAAGAGCCAAAATAGGAGACGAAATACAAATTTGTAACAATCAAAATGGAGAAAATTTTCTATGTAAAATACAAAACATAGAAAATGAAAATATAACATGCAAAATAAAACAAAAAATTCAGAAGCAAGTAGAATCAAATATAGAAGTAACAATTTTTCAAGGATTACCCAAAGCAGATAAAATGGAATTTATAATTCAAAAAGCAGTGGAACTGGGGGTATATGATATAACTCCAGTAGAAATGAAAAGATGTGTTGTAAAACTAAATGAAAAAGATAAAAGTAAAAAAGTCGAAAGATGGCAAAAAATATCTGAAGTTGCTGCAAAACAAAGTGGAAGAGATATCATACCACATATAAATAATGTAATAAATATAAAAAATATGTATGAATTAATTCCAAAATATGATATAGTTATAGTAGCCTATGAAAATGAACAAAATAGAACATTAAAAGAACAATTGAAGCAAATAAAAGAAAAATATAAAAAAGGTAAAATCAAGATAGGAATAGTAATAGGACCAGAGGGCGGACTAGAAGAAAATGATGTAGAACAACTAGAAAATAATGGTGCAAAAATAGTGACATTGGGAAAGAGAATATTAAGAACAGAGACTGTTGCACTAAATGTATTAAGTATTATAATGTATGAACTAGAGAAATAGAAAGGGATTGAATATATGAAAGAAGTTAGTGAGAAACATATGAAAAAAATATATCTAAATATACTAAAAGCAATATTGGTAGTTATTTATTTTTTGACTTTAAATTTAGTAAGCGAAAAGATTAGTGCATTATATTTAGAAAGAGGAATTGAAATATGCACAATGATATTTTTATTTTTAGCAATTTTTATTTTTGAATTAGCATATAAAAAAGATGATGATGACTTAGTGGTCCAAGGAATTGAAGTTTTGGTATTATCGGCGTATACACTTACAAGCCAGTATATAACGAAAAGATTTAATTTTAATTTTAAAATTTATTTTTTGGCTTCATCATATATAATTGCAATATATTTTATAGTAAAATGTATATGGTATTATACAAAAGGAAGAAAAGAAATAGCAGATGATTTGAGTGATATTAAAGAAATTGTTAAGGAAAAAGAACCGGTGAAAAAAGAGGCTACTAAGAGAAAAAAAGATAAAATAGAAGATATAAAATTAAAAAATGATGTGACAACAACGAAAAAGACAGAGGCAAAATCAAAAACAACAAAGACATCTGCAACGAAGAAAAAAACAACAACAAAAGTTGAAAAGGACGTAACAGAAAACAAAGAGGCAAAATCAAAAACAACAAAGACACCTGTAACAAAGAAAAAAACAACAACAAAAGTTGAAAAACAAGGAATAGAAAATAAAAAAAAGAAAACAACCAAAAAGAAAGTTGATGAAGAAAAATGATTAGAAGTATGACTGGGTATGGAAAGCAAAATCTTAGTGTAGAAGGCAGAGAATACCAAATTGAAATAAAAAGTGTAAACCATAGATACCTGGATATTAATGTAAAAATTCCTAAAGCAATAAGTTATTTGGAAGAAACCATAAAAAAAGAAATATCCAATAAAATTAAAAGAGGAAAAATAGACGTATTTGTTAGTTTTGAAAATAATAGTGAAGAAGGAAGAAAAATAGAAATAAATAAGCAACTTGCAAAATTATATATTGAACAGCTAAAAGAACTTGCACAAGAAGAAAAAATAGAAAGTAATATAGAGGTTATGGATATTACTAAAATTCCGGATGTATTAACAATAAAAGTAGATGAAGAAAATTCAAAAATAAAAGATGAAATAAAACAAGTAACACAAGGTGCAGTAACTAGAATTTTAGAAATGAAAAATATAGAGGGAGAAAAGATTTCTCAAGATTTATTGCAGAGAATAAGGAACATTCAAAGCAAAATAGTGGAAATATCTGCAAAATCTACTGGACTTATTGAAGAATATGTAGTAAAATTAGAAAAGAGAGTAAAAGAGTTATTAAAAAACGATGAAGTAGATAAATCAAGGTTAGCACAAGAAGTTGTAATATATGCAGATAAATGTTCAATTGAGGAAGAAATTACAAGACTAAAGAGCCATATATTTCAATTTGAAAATTTAATATCCAATAACCAAGATGGAGCTATAGGAAAAAAACTAGATTTTATTATACAAGAAATGAACAGGGAAACAAACACTATAGGTTCAAAGGCAAATAATCTTGAAATAACAAATGGAGTTATCAATATAAAAACTGAGATAGAGGACATTAGAGAACAAGTACAAAATATAGAATAGATTTTATAAAAAATAGAAGTCTAAAAATTTAAAATGATGTAAAATAAGATGAAATATTAGAATGGAGGGATTAGTATGCAATTAGTAAATATAGGATTTGGGAATATTGTTTCTGCAGATAGAATAGTGGCAATAGTTAGCCCTGAATCAGCTCCAATAAAAAGAATGGTTCAAGAAGCAAAGGATGATAAAACAGCGGTTGATGCAACATGTGGAAGACGAACAAGAGCAGTAATAATAACTGACTCTGGACATATAATTTTGTCAGCTGTACAACCAGAGACTGTTGCTGGAAGATTAGATAAAGATATTACAACTACATCGGCACAAATACAAGAAGATGATTAGAAAATAATTATAAATTTAAATCTTTAGAAATTTAAATTTTAAAAATTTAGGAGGAAAATGAAAATGATAGTAAAACCAACGGTTACAGAATTATTAAAAAAAGCCAAAAACAGATATGAATTGGTAATAGCAACATCAAAAAGGGCTAGACAAATTGCAATGGGAGATGAACCTTTGACAAAAGTTAAAGAAGAATCACCTGTAACATTAGCAGCAAATGAACTTGCAGAGGGTAAATTTGAGATTATAAGAGAAGAAGAAAATAAAGAAGAAAATAAAGAAGAAAATAAAGAAGAAAATAAAGAAGAAATCAAAGAACAAAGTGAAGAACAAAATAATGAAGAAGCAAAAAAAGATACAGAAATAGAAGAATAATAAAAAGGGGAATTAAAATGCTAGTAATATTATCAGGAGTTTCTGGAGCAGGTAAAGATACAATAAAAAAAGAATTAATAAAAAGGATGGAAAATGTTATATCACTTCCATCTTTTACGTCTAGAGGACCAAGACCAGGAGAAGAAGAGGGTATACAATATCACTTTATATCAAAGGAAGAATTTAAAGAAAAAATAAATAATGGAGAATTTTATGAATATGATTTGCATCATGAAAATTATTATGGTACATCTAAAAAATTAATGAATGAAAAAATTCAGAGTGGTAAAATAATAGTTAAAGATATAGAAGTAAATGGTACAGAAAATTTAATCAAAATGTTATCTAATGATACGAAATTAGTTACAATATTTTTAAAAGTTGATAAAGAAGAATTAAAAAATAGACTTATAAATCGTGGTGATAATTTATCAGAAGCGGATATGCAATTACGTTTAAACAGGCTAGAATATGAGGAATCTAAAATTAATTTATATGATTATGTAATAAAAAATGATGATTTAGAAAAAACTGTTCAAATAATTATGACTATTATTGAAAATGAAAAAAGGTTAGAAAAATAAAAGGAAGGTTTCAATGAAAAATTTTAAACAAATAATAGCAAAACAGATATCAAAAACAATAGAAATAAATGCAAAAGAATTGGAAGGTTACATAGAAACACCAAAAGATAGCAAAAATGGCGATTATGCCTTTCCATGTTTTAGGTTAGCAAAGGAATTGAGGAAGGCACCACCAGCAATTGCAAATGAAATAAAAGAAAAATTAGAACCTGTAGAAGAAATAGAAAAAGTAGAAGTAGCAGGAGGTTACTTAAACTTTTTTATAAACAAATCAACATTAGCCGAAGAAGTATTAGGAGAAATATCAAAGACAGAGCAATATGGAAAATCAATAGTTGGAGAAGGAAAAAACATTGTCATAGACTATTCAGCACCCAATATTGCAAAGCCATTTCATATAGGCCATTTACGTTCAACAGTAATAGGTGGAGCACTATACAATATATACAAATATTTAGGATATAATGTTACAGGTGTAAATCATTTAGGGGATTATGGAACACAATTTGGAAAATTAATAGAAGGCTACAAAATGTGGGGCAAAGAATATGACATTGAAAAAGATCCAATAAATGAATTAACAAAAATCTATATAAGAATAAATGAAGCATGCAAAAATGATGAACAAATATTAGAAAATTGCAGAAATAATTTCAAAAAATTAGAAGATGGAGATTCATATTGCGTAGAAATTTGGAAAAAATTTAGAAAACTAAGTTTACAAGAATTCCAAAAAGTATATGATTTACTTGGAAGCAAGTTTGATTCTTGGAATGGAGAGTCATTCTATTCTGACAAGATGCCAGAAGTAATAGATTTATTACAAAAAACAGGTAAACTTGTAGAATCACAAGGAGCAAAAATAATAGACTTGGAAGATAAAGGAATAAATACACCATGTATAATAGAAAAATCAAATGGTTCTACAACATATGCAACAAGGGATTTAGCAGCAATTTTATATAGGGCTAGAACATATGATTTTGATAAAGCATTATATGTAACATCATATGAACAAGTATTACACTTTAAACAAGTATTTGAAGTTGCAAAACTTTTAGGATTAGATGAAAAATATACAAATGGACTAGAACATGTGTCATTTGGAATGGTATTGCTACCAGAAGGAAAAATGTCAACAAGAGAAGGTAATATTATTAAACTTGAAGAATTGTTAAATGAAGCAATTTCTAGAGCCAAAGAAATAATTGAACAAAAAAATCCGGACTTGGAAAATAAAGAAGAAGTTGCTAAAAAAGTTGGAATAGGTGCAGTTATATTTAATGATATGTCTGCGTCAAGAATTAAAGATGAAGTCTTTGATTGGAATACAATATTAAACTTCCAAGGCGAAACAGGACCATATATTCAATATACATATGTTAGAACAAAAAGTGTATTAGAAAAAGCAGGATATTTACCAAAAATCGAAAATGTTAAAATAGACAATTTATCAGATGAATATTCAATGGCAATTTTAAAATTGATTTATAATTTCGAAGATATATTAATTCAAGTAACAGATAAGAACGAACCATCAATGCTTGCAAGATATTTAATTGAATTAGCAAAAGCATATAGTAGTTTTTATAATGAAAATAAAATTATTGTTGATGATAAAGATGTACAGGATGCACGTGTTTACTTAACTTATGCAGTATCACAAGTTTTAAAACAAGGTGCAAATTTACTAGGAATAGAAATGCCAGAAAAAATGTAAAAAAGTCAAACATAAAAAGTTTGACTTTTTTGTTTTAAATCATTCTTTTTTAATTATTTGCAATCATTCATATAAAATTTCTTTTCGGCCAATTTATCTTGAACGCCTCTTAAAGCCTCACCAAATCTTTGGAAATGAACAACTTCTCTTTCTCTTAAATATCTTAATGGGTCAATAACATCTGGGTTATCTCTACATAAATCAATTAATTTTTCATAAGTTGCACGAGCTTTTTGTTCAGCAGCCAAATCCTCTTGTAAGTTTGCAATTGGGTCACCTTTACATGCAATATATGCTGCTGTAAATGGAGCGCCTGCTGCTGATTGTGGATATACATCAACACCATGGTCAGTATAATATGGTCCTAAACCTGCTTTTTCTATTTCTTCAATTGAAGCACCTCTTGTCAATTGATGTACAATTGTTCCCACCATTTCAAGGTGAGCAAGTTCCTCAGTACCTATATCATTAAGAATAGCCTTTGCATTTTGGTCTGGCATGCCAAATCTTTGAGATAAATATCTTAGAGACGCTGCAAGTTCGCCGTCAGGTCCACCATATTGAGAAATTATTACTTTTGCTAATCTTGGATCTGAACATTTTATATTAATTGGATATTGTAATGTTTTATTATAAGTCCACATTAATTCATTCCTCCTTCCCAAGGCCATGGTTCCTCTAGCCATCTCCATTTATTACATGGAAAATTAATTGTTAAAGGACCATAGATTTTTTGATATTTATCTTTCAAATCTTTTGCTTCTCTGCAATATCTTCTGTGTAAGCAAAGTGCGTTGTCATCTGTTGGGTGTGTATCTAGATATAAAGCAAGTTCGTTTATTGCAAAATCACAGCATCTTATTTGTTGTAACATTTCTTCTTTTTCTATTGACATTTGTTACAGCCCTCCTTTATAGTATTTGTTGCTGCCAAATATTCTATTTCATTCATAGATTGACCTGGCATATAAGGACTGACCAATTCAGGAAATATTGTTCCCATTTTTAGTCCTACACATGGTTTAAATGTTTTATCCATATATTGGATAGGTACATAACTTTGACCTAACATTGGATTTTCTGGAAATACATTGTCTTCTTCTTCAAATCCACATTCACAACAATCCATGTATTCATTTTGATTACATCTAAAATTTGCATTGGCTACATTTGAACATTTGTCTTCCATTATGTCGTTTTGTTCTTCACATGAATTGTTTTGATAATTATTATTCATACAATAACATTTTCTTCTTCCAAACATTTTGTATCCTCCTTTATTTTTATTATATGAGAAATTTCGACATTTGCTACTTATTTTCCATTGACAAAAAAGCACAGAAATATTAAAATAATAGTAGAAAAACAGAGAAAACTTTCACATAAAATAGAAAAATGAAAGGAAAAGAAAAAATGAAAACAAAAGAAAATAAAATAAAAATAACATTAAAAACAATAATAATATTAGCATTTGCATTTTTTACAATATTATATATAATAATATTTTTCAATATGTACTTTCCAACAAATAAATCATATGCAAAAGAAACGACTGCAAATTCAGACAATGCAAGCAAAACAATAAACACAACAGAAAAAAATCAGGAAATAAGCCAAGCAAATAAAATAGATATAGACCAAATAATAAATCAAAATACAAATAATGGGCAGACAGAACAAATAACAAAAAAAGAAGAAGTATTAGAATATTTAACAGAGTATAGAACAAATAAAGAAATACCAAAAGGAATGTCAGTAGTAGTGCAGGAAGGAAGACAAGGAAAACAAGAAATTACAATAAAAACAACATATGACAAAGACGGAAATCAAATCAAAGAAGAACAAACAAATGCAACAATAACAAAAGCATCAGCAAACAAAATAGTAGAAATAGGTGGGGCAAACTATACAAGCAATTATAAAGTTAAAGTTGGAGACAAAATATATGTAACATCAGACGAATTGGCAGTAAGAGCGGAAGCAACAGAAGAAAGTAGAAAAATAACAACATTAAAAAAAGAAGAAGAACTAAAAATACTAGAGATAACACAAAACTGGTATAAAATATCATATCAAAATATAACAGGATGGGTTAAAGCAGAATGTACAATATACATAAATCCAAATGCAAGTGAAGAGCAAAAACAAACAACGGCAGAAACAAAAACAAAAGGGCAATTATTATCAACACTTAGCATAAATATGCAATTAAACAAACCAAGTGGATTAACTTTAGAACAATTTAAAAAGGCATTATCAGATAGTAAAGATACAAATAAAATATTTGAAAAAAATGCGGAATATTTTTATTACATTGAAAAACAATACAATATAAATGGAATATTTGTTGCATCCGTAGGAATACACGAAAGTGCGTGGGGAACATCAAAAATAGCATTACAAAAAAATAATTTATTTGGATATGGTGCATATGATTCAAATCCATATAACGGAGCATATAATTTTACAAATTATTCAGAAAGCATAGATTTACTAGCAAGAGTATTTGTTAAATATTATTTAAATCCTGCGGGTACAAGTATTTATGGAGGAGAAAAGGCTGCAGGAACATATTACAATGGACCAACACTAAAGGGAATAAACACAAAATATGCAACAGACAAAAACTGGGCAAATGCAGTTTACTCTAAAATGCAGTATTTATATAACAAATTGTAAATTTTTTGTAAAATTCCTTGATATTTTTTTGAAGATATTGTATGATATATAGGTATAAAAAATGTAAAAAAATAAGTACTTTTAAGAAAATAAGAAAGGGGCTAAAAAAATGAAAAAAGTATTAGCAATATTCACTATATTAGTAATGACATTAGGGATATTTACTTTTACCAATACAGTATATGCTGAAACAACAAAAGCAATAGACAATAAAACAGAAAGTCAATTAGTTGAAATAAAAGAAACACAAACAAAATCACTAGAAGACTATAAACAAAAATATGGCTCAGACGCATATGGAACAGTTGCATATATTTTAAATATAGTTAGAATATACAGTATTCCATTTTGCTTTTTAGGAATTGCAATAGGAGCAATACACCAATATGTAATAGGTATAAGAAAATTAGATACATTAGAAAAAGGAATGGGCTTAATAGTAACATTTGTTACATTATTAATTATATGCCAGATTTTACCACTAGCATTTGCAATGTTTGTAAAATTTGGAAGGGGGTAACCAATGAAAGTTTTATTTGCAGTAAGTAATGATGAGATATCAGAATCAATAGTAAAAAGATATCAAAAAAACTATAAAGAAATAATTTCATATAAAAATGTATATTACTTCAATGCAATACTAAAAGAATTACAAAAAGATAAAAACTATGACAGAATAGTTATAAGTGAAGATTTGGAAGCATTTTCAAACACACAATATTCTCAAATAGACAAATTTATATTTGACAAATTAGATAGTATTAGTGATGAAGCATCAAATATGAGGGGAGACGATATTCCAATAATATTAATATGCTCAGACAGAAGAGAAAAATCAGAAGAAATGTTAGTAAAATTATTTGGAATAGGAATATATAATGCACTACTTGGAAATGACAGAAGTGTTGACAAAGTTTGCGAATTGTTAAACAAACCACGTTCAAAAAAAGAAGCAAAAATATATTATAAAATAGATTCAGAAGATGTCTCTTATCAAACAGAAAATGAAAATGATGTAAGTGAAGTTGAGATACAAAATATATTAGCACACTATAAAAGACTGGGAAAAGACGAAAAAAAATACGTAGAAAGTTTTAATAATATAGCTTCACAATACAATGATGTACAATTAAGAATAATAAGCAAATTTTTACCTTTAAACGTAAGAGCGGTATTAGAGGAAAAATCACCAAAATATCAAGAAATAATATCATTTAACAGCAGAGTTTCAGATAATTTAAGAGCACAAAACGAAGGTAAAAAAACAAAAAATGATGGTCCAAGTGAAAAATTACTAAATACAGGAAATAAAGAGAAAATACTTTCAAGGCCAGTTGTTATTCCATCATCTGTAAATATGAATAGCACAAAGAAACTAGCAAAACCAAAGGCTGCTAAAGCGTTCCAAGACTTAATAGAAGATGAAGAAGAAACACCAGCACCAGAAAAAACAGTAACAAGTATAAGCAAAAAAGGACCAATGTTTGAAAAAGAAGATATGGATAGAATAGATAAATTATTAAGTGATGACGACTTCGAAGAAGAAAAGAAACCAGAAATTAAAAAAGAAACAAAAAAAGAAGAAAATAAAGTAGAAGAACCCGTTACAGAAGAACCAAAAAGAAGAAGAGGAAGACCTCGTAAAAATCCACTTCCAGAAGCAACTGAAGAGGCAACTCCAAAAAGAAAAAGAGGAAGACCTCGTAAAAATGCAGTGATAGAAGATCAAGAAAATATAACATTACCAGGACTTGAAGAAGAGAAAAAAGAAGAAGTTGTATTACCAGGTTTTGAAGAAGAAAATAAAGAAGAGATAACTTTACCGGGATTAGAAGAAAATGAAAATGAAAACGAAAACATATTGCCAGGACTAGAAGAAAAAGAAACAACAGTATTGCCAGAAGTAGAGGAAACAGAAGAACAAATAAATAACACATACACTAATAATATGAATTCTACATACGAAAACAATACAGGCACAATGTATGGAAATACCTCTCAATATGCAAATAGTACAAACACAACATATGGAAACGACATTCAATATGCAAACAGTACAAACACAATGTATGAAAACAGCCTACAAAATACTGATATTCAATATGACAATGTAGATATTACAAATTTATTAACATCAGACAAAAAAGTGGCATGTTTTGTAGGAACAAGTAAAAATGGAACATCATTTATTGTGAACAATATAGCAGATATAACTGCAAGAATGGGAATAGATACAGCAATATTAGATACAACCCAAAATAGAAATTCATACTATATTTATACAAAAAATGAAGAAGATTTAAGAAAAGTTGCAATGAACTCTATTCCAAATTTATTACAAGGAATTGCAAACGGGATACAAGTAAACAGAAATTTAACAGTATATACATCATTACCAGAAGAAACAGAAGGAATAGAAAATGCAGGAACAATATTACAAACATTGTTAAAAAAACATTCATTGGTATTAATTGACTGTGACTTTAACACACCACTTCAATATTTTGAAAAAACACAAGAAATATATTTAGTTCAAACCTTTGACATACTAACAATACAACCATTAACAGCATTTTTAAGAGAATTAAAATCTAAAAATATCTTAGATCAAAACAAATTAAGAATAGTATTAAATAAGGCATTAAAACTAAGAGGAGTAAACGACAAATCAATAATAGGTGGAATGGCATATTATAATGATCCAGCAATGTCATTTATGACAGAATTATTTGATAAAAACACAATAAGATATGTTGGAGTTCCATTTAATGAAGAAGTATATACAAGATATATGGAAAATATAATAAATTGTGAAGTATCAACAAAAGGATATCCAAAGAATATCTTACAAATATTAAATAGTTTAGCAGACATGATATATCCATCAATTTCAGGAAAATCAACATATACACCACCAACAGTAGACAAAAACAGTGGAGTATTTTCACCAAGTATGAACTCAACACTAAATCAAATGAAAAATAGATATTAAAATAACAATTAGGAGGGTAAAAAAGTGCTAATAATAGTAGTAGTAATTTTAATAATAGCAGTTTTAGGATTAATAGCATATAACCTAAATATACATAAAAAAATACAAACATATAAAAATATTAATCAAAAAATAAACAACCTTTCCGTAGTGCAAGATTTTATGAGTGCTATAGGACAAACATCATCAGTTGATGACAAAATAAAAAGAATAAATGAAATATTAATAGAAAAATATGAAATAAAATATTCTACTATAGTTGTATTTAATGGTGCAGAATATGAAATAAAAGCATCAAATGTCGATGAAATGCATTGGGATGCATTAAAATCATTGCAAGACGTTGACATGTTTAAAGACAGTATAGCACAAGCCACTCCTAAATATGTTACAGTAAACAATGACCAAGAAAGATTGCCATATCAAAAGATGGAATTTGGAAGAGCCAAATCAGCAATATTCTTCCCATTATATATAGACAATGTTTATATAGGATATTGGATTATAGAAAGTGGAACACCACACGACTTTGACAATGTTGACACAACAGTATTAGAAGTAATAAAAGACAACATTGTATCTGTACTAAAAACAGTAGGACATCAAAAAACAATAGAATCAATAGTCAGAAAAGATTTATTCTCAGGACTATATTCAGAAGAATATTTATATGGAGAAGGAAGAAAAATAATAGACCAATATACAACATCAACAATATGTATGTATAAAATAATAAATCTAGAAGAAATAAATCACAAATATTGTAGAGAACTAGGAAACAAAGTAATAGAAAAAACAAGTGAATACATAAAACAAAATATATCTACACAATATGTGTATGTAAGATATATGGGACCTAAATTTGTAATAGCCTTTTCAGGAGTAGAACTTAACGGAGTAGCAGAATTTATAAACGAATTAAAAGAAAAACTAGAAAATACAATAATTAGTTTAAATGAAACCAATGACGAAGAAGAGGAAAGCAAAAAAATGGAAGTATGCCCAAAATTAAACTTTACACTATCAACATATTACAAAGGAACAGGACTTGAAGAAGTATTAAAGAAACAAGAAGAATACTTAGACAATTGTGATGCAAACGAAAGTAATATTACTAATATATAATCTAATTACAATAATATAAATTTTATTTATATTATTGTAAATAGTTAAATGAAAGGAGCAATAACAATGGATTTTGATAAAACAATGAGCTTTCAAGTTGAAAGAGAAGAAAACACAAAGGCAAAAGAAATATTAAAAGATGTATATGCAGCATTAACAGAAAAAGGGTATAACCCAATAAACCAAATAGTTGGATATATTTTATCAGGAGATCCAACATATATAACAAGTTATAATGATGCAAGAAACAAAATTAGAACAATAGAAAGAGACGAATTACTAGAAAAAATGGTAAAAAGTTATATTGGCTTAGGATTAGAGGACGAATAATGAGAAAATTAGGAATAGACTATGGAGATGCACGTGTTGGAATAGCAATAACAGATCCGCTAAATATAACAGCACAAGGTTTAGAAACGATACAAAGAAATAATTCAGATAAAATAGTTTTAAGAAGATTAGACGAAATATTAGAAAAATATGAAGTTGACACATTGGTTGTAGGAATGCCATATAATTTGAGAGGTGAAAAAACAGTTAGGGCAGAAAAAACAGAACAATTTATACATAAACTTAAATGCAAATACAACAAAATGAAAATAGAAACTATAGATGAACGCCTAACAACTGTAGCAGCACATAAAACAATGAATTTTTTAGAAGTCAATAAGAATAAAAAAAGAGATATTGTAGATACTATATCTGCAGTATATATTTTAGAAACATATATAAATAAAAAAAATTAAAAAACAGTTGCAAAAATTCATAAAATACGATATTATATTGATAATAAATTTGAAAGGAGAATTAAATTATGAACGAAAATTACGAAGGAGACGAATTAGATAATATAGTAATATTAAATGACGAAGATGGAAACGAGGTAAAATTTGAATTCTTAGATTTAATTGATTTAGATGATGAAGAATACGTCGTATTATTACCTATAACAGAAGATGGAGAGGAAGACGAAGGAGAAGTAGTAATACTAAAAGTAGAAGACAATGATGACGAAGATTCAGAAGAAGAATCATATGTAAGTGTAGAAGATGAAGAAACATTAAACAAAGTATTTGAAATATTCAAAGAAAAATTTAAAGATGATTTTGATTTTGTAGATTAATTTTAAGAATAGGGCGGATACTCCGCTCTTTTTTATATATTAGAAAAGTTATACAATTTTCCTAATATATAAAATCGCATTGCATATGAAAGCTTTAGATTTATTCAAAAAAGCAAATAAAAAGGGAGAGAAAAATTATGAAAAAATTTTCAACATATTTATTAGTAATGTTTATGATAGTATTCTGGATTATAAGAATTATAATAACTATAGCGTCACAAATGGGAAAAGACTTTTTAGGAATGACACCAATAAATGAAGGATTTGAAATTGCAATATTATTTGCAACTTTATTATGCTTGGTATTAATAGTAAAAAGAAAATTGCTAGGAAGCCTTTTATATCTTACAATACATGCATTATATTTTGGAAATGATGTAACTAATAAATTAAGTATAATGTCACATGATGCATTAACAGTTGCACAAAGTACAGATTTAATGTTTTCTATGATAGGAATAATATTACCTTTAGCAGTTTTAATAGACTTACTTTTAGATAAAAATAGAAAAGAAAATCCAACAGATAAGAAAACAGATTGGTTCTACAAAAACGAAGAATTTGATAGAAAATTAGATGATAGGGCAGACAAAAATAATTATAGAACTTTGTAAGAACAAAACAAAAATATAAAATTTTCGGATTTGTTTATAAATTTGTCAAAGTTTAGAGGTATGCACGAAAGGATAAAAAATGAATAAAAATATGCAAAAATACAGCGAATACAATTTAAAACAATATATTGAAGACATAAAAGAAATAGGTTTGGAAAAAACATGGAACGAAATTTGTGAATATGTTTTGAAAAAAGAGAAAAATGAATTCTTAGATACAAAAAACTTTGGCGAACTGTATGAAATTGGTCTAGCAATAGAAGATAAAATAAAAAAGAAAAAAAGTGGACAATATTATACGCCAGATGATGTAGCACTTATAATGAGTGAATGGCTTTCAAAATGTGAAGGCGAAAATATATGCGATGTTGCATGTGGCACAGGCAAACTTATACTAACATATCTAGAATATATAGGAGAAAAACAAGCCAAAGAAGTATTAAAGGCTGGAAGAGTATATTTATATGACTCAGACAAAATTGCACTAAAAATATGTAAAACTATAATAATAAAAAAATATGGAAATGACTTAAAAAACAAAATACATGATATATGTGGCGATTTTTTAAATAAAAATATAGTACTTCCAAATAATTGCAAAACAATAGCAAATCCTCCATACGCAAATTTCAAAGAGATAAAAAAAGAATGGAATGAATCAAAAGTTATAGAGGATTCACATGAATATTATTCAGCCTTCATGGACAAGATTTTTAAACAAAGTGAATCAACAGTTATAATAACACCATATAGTTTTATTTCGGGAAACAAATTTTATTCATTAAGACAAAATATGTGCAAATATGGAAATGGATTTATAGTTGATTTTGACAATGTACCAGGAAATATCTTTTGTGGTAGAAAACATGGCATTTTTAATACTAATACATCAAATTCGGTTAGAGCAGCAATAACTTTATTAAAAAAATCAGATGATAAAAAAGGATTTAAAATTACTCCAATGATCAGATTCAAAAACGAAGAGAGAAATAAATTACTAAAATGCAATGTTTTAGAAAAAGTACTTCCAAATGAATATCAAATTATTGATGAAAAAAATAAAGAATTTAAAAAAATAGATAAAAGATTAAGCCAAATATATAAAAGTTGGATTAATAATTCTAAATATACTATAAAAGATTTAATAACCAAAGATGCAAATAAATTTTTAATTAATATGCCAAATACATGCAGATACAACACAACGGCTTCCTCAAAAAAATTAGCTAGAAAAGGATCAATTACATTAAATTTTGAAGAAGAGGATGCATTTTATTTTGTATATTGCGTAATAAATTCAAGTTTTGCATATTGGTGGTGGAGAATTTATGATGGAGGGATAACATATCCCAAAGGATTACTGGAAAAAATGCCAATACCATTAAATCTTTTAGATAGCAAGGAAAAAGAAAAATTCAAAAACATCGCGATAGATATGATTAACAAAGAAAGTCAATACAAAAAATTCAAATTAAATGCAGGAGAAAAACAAGAAAACATAAAATTTCCAGAAGAATACAAAAATAAAATTAATAACATGATATTAAATATTTTAAAAATTAAGGAAAACGCTGAGGTTTTTGACAATATTCATTCAAATAATTTTTTTAATATAAAGAACAATAAAAAATAATAAAAGAAAGGGGTTAATCAACTAATTAAAATAATTGATTAATTATAAGACAAAATATGAGTGAAATACCATTAACAAAATTGCAATCAGAAATAATGAAAGAATTTTATACAATAAAAAAGCAAGAAGTAATTTATGATAAAAGAACAAGAAACAATTTGTGGAAAAAAGCAATTGCACGAAGAAATTTGATGGATTTACTACAAATAGAGAAAAAATGTCCTGCTTTAGCAAATCAAATAGCAAAAAGCTACGAAACTGGAAAAAATATTCAACCAGCAGTATTTAGTGAATGTGTTTATGCTCAAACATTAGCGAATATGTTTGAGTTAAACCAGTTCCACATTTGTTTAAACAACAACAATGATATGATAAATAAAAATATAAAAGCATTACTAAAATCATATTCATTAGTTCCAAGATATGTCTACTATAACAGTGATAAGAGCCGTATGCTGATTCAAGCAGGTGGATGCAATGGCATTGATAGTGCCTTAATAACAGTAATGGATTTAAATATTTATACAATAGAATTTAAAGAGCAAGGTGCAAAAGCAAGTGAACCTGATCTACCAAAATATGGAGAAGATGGAAAAATAAAAATAACTGATAACTTTATTGAAAGATATCCACAATTTAAAGATATGCTGTTAGAACAAAAAAATTTAAATTTCTTTGAATCAATGGGACATAATATTAATGAATTTTCTGAAGAAAGTGTTAATTTAGCAGTAACAAATAATTATAGAAAAAAATATGCAGATGTTTTATGCACAGAAGATTGTTATGGTAATTTAGTTATGATGCCTGTAAATCAAATATCAATATGGGCAAATTTAGAAGGTGAAATACGCCCAGCCGGAAGAAATCATTATAAAGTGTGGACTCCAAAAGCACTAAAGAGATTTTTGGAAAATATGGGTGCATCAATAGAAGAAAACACCGTATGTATAAAAAAAGAAAAACTACAATCAAGAAAAGAAAGAGGCGGAAATGGCAGAATTTCTGGATATAAAATAAATCCTTTATTTTTTGTATATATTAGGGATTGCTATGAAAAAGACGGATTAATTTCATTTAACATAGATAGTGTACGACAACTAAAACCAACTATTACTGGAAAAATGTTTTTTGAAAAGCTATCATATGACAATGTGAAAAAATATTATGGATTTTAAATACAAGAGATATAAGTAAATAATATACCATAAAATAGGGTATACAAATTACAAAAAGGAAGTGATTTAAATGGATATGTACCAAAAAAGAAAAATTAGAGCAGAAAAGAAAAATAATGATAATGATAAAAGTAAGGTCCGTCTAAATTGGTATCCAGGGCACATGGAAAAAACAAAAAAACAAATAATACAAGACTTAAAATTAATAGATATAGTAATAGAACTATTAGATGCACGTATACCAATATCAAGTCAAAATCCAAATATTGCAGAAATAACAAAAAATAAAAAGAAAATAATAGTACTAAATAAATGCGATTTATCAGATGACAGACAAAACAAATTATGGGTTGAACATTTCAAAAAGAAAAACATACCAGCAGTATTGGTAGACTCAAACTCAGGAAGAGGAATAGACGAATGTATTAGACAAATAGAAAAAATAATGCAAATAGATTTAGATGCTCATGCAGAAAAAGGAAGAACAGGAAGAAAAATAAGAGCAATGATATTAGGAATACCAAATGTTGGTAAATCATCATTTATAAATAGAATATCAAAAAGAACAACAGCAGGAGTTGGAAACAAACCAGGAGTTACAAAACAAAAGCAATGGATTAGAATAAACGAAAAAATAGAACTACTGGATACACCAGGAGTTTTATGGCCAAAATTTGAAAGTGAAGAAGTGGCATTACACTTGTGTTTTACAGGTTCAATAAAAGAAGAAATATTAGATAAGATAGAAATAGCATATCAATTAACGAAATTTTTATTAGAAAATTATAGAACAAAATTATGTGATAGATATAAAATAGACGAAAAATTTATAGAACAAACACTAGAAAAAGAACAACCTGAAAACGCTAATATTTATGAAATTATGCTAGAAATAGGAAAAAAAAGAGGATGCATGATGACAGGAGGAAAAATAGACGAAGAAAAGACATCAAGATTAATATTAGATGAGTTTAAAAACGGAAAATTAGGAAAAGTAACAATAGAAAAGGTTAATTAAGAGATTAGAGAGGAAAAAGGATGAATTACGATTTAGTAAATGAAGCAAAATGTAAAATATATAATTCAGAATTAATGAAATATACTACTACAGAAAGAGTGGAAAAAGCTTTTTCAAAAATTCATATATACGATTATATTACAGATTTGCTAAAAGCATATGGAAAATCAGATTATGACAATGAAAAATTAGAAGGATTTAATCGTAATGGAGAAAGCTATCTTGGCCCATATGCTACAAAACATACAGTTATTCATGAAGTTTTACATACACTATCTAGCAAATTTGACAGCAACGGACATAGAACAGTAAATGGAATTGCAGGTGATGGAAGCCTAAGATTTTCTAATGAAATAAATGAAGGAATTACAGACTATATTGCGTGCAAAATAAGTGGAGAAAAGCCAAGAAATTATAGGCAAGGAAACAGACTTTTTTCAAAATTAGAACCAATGATGATAAAATATACTAAAGATTCTAATATTCTTATGAAAATATATCTTAATAATGATGTAAAGTTTATGGAAGATTTTTTAGAAAATTTTTGTGGAAAAAAATCATTTGATGAAATATATAATAATTTTTTATTTAGAAGAGATGATGAAATTGATGCACTATTAAAACCAATTAATAAAAATTTAGATAAATATTTAAAAAAAATGGAAATAAAAAATAAGTGGATAAATCTTATAAGTAGATTTAAAAACACTATGTTAAAAAATAAAGCAAAAGCATTGCCGCTAAGTAATTCTAAAGAAAAGCACAAGCAATTTACGGATTATTATAAGCAAGATAATTTTTCAAGCAATATAACTGAGCAAGAAACAAAAGAACATGAACAATATAATGAATTCAATAAATCAACCAAAAAGATATTGGAAGATAGTTATAATTGCTAAATTGGAATGACTTAACAAATAATAATTTAAGAAACTGTAAATTGTAACGGTAAAAAATGAAAGGAATAAAAATATTGAACGATTATATAGAATTAAAAAAAGATGAACAAGAAGTAAATATGATGCCACCACTAACTTGGGCATATGTCGGAGACTGCGTATATGAATTATATATAAGAACAAAATTAGTAAATGAAACGAAATTAAAACCACATGCGTTACATATAGAGGCAATAAAACATGTTAAGGCACAAGCACAAGCCGAGACATTAAAAAAGATATATGATGATTTAACAGAAAAGGAACAAGATATTGTAAGAAGAGGAAGAAATGCAGAAAATCATCATTTACCTAAAAATGCTAATGTTCAAGATTATATGTATTCAACAGCATTTGAAGCGTTGATAGGTTATTTATATTTAACAAAACAAACTGATAGATTAAAAGAAATTTTGCAAAAAACAGAACAATAACTTGTAAAAAAACCTTGTCTGGTGTAAAATATGAATAATTGCAAATAAATTAGGAGGAAAAAATAAGAATGAGATTTGTAGAAGACGAAGAATCGAAACAACAATACAAAAAATTTTTAGAAGGAAACGAAAGATGTAACTTTCAACAATCACTAGAATGGGCAGAAGTAAAGAAACCAAACTGGAAACCAGAAGTAATACTAGCAGAAGACGAAGACAAAAACATAATAGGATCACTATGTGTATGGATAAGAAAAATGCCAATATTTGGCAATATTATGTACGCATCAAGAGGTCCAGTGTGTGACATACATGACATAGCAGTAATGAAACAACTAACAGACGGCGCAAAGGAATTAGCAAAAAAATATAATGCAATTGGACTTAGAATAGAACCAGATATAGAAAAAGAAGACCAAGCATTTAGAGATATAGTAACAAATTTAGGATACAAAATAAAAGATGATGCAAAAGACTTCAAAGACGAAATACAACCAAGATTTGTATTTAGACTAGACATAAAAGATAAAACAGAAGAAGAAGTAATGGCAGGATTCCACCAAAAATGGAGATATAATATCCGTTTAGCAGGAAGAAAAGGCGTAACAGTAAAAGAAGGAACAAGAGAAGATTTAAAAGACTTCCACAAAATAATGATAGAAACAGGAAACAGAGATGGATTTATAACAAGACCATTATCATATTTCGAAAAAATGTATGACAACATGGTACCAGGTGGACATATGAAATTATTAATGGCTTATTATGATGGAAAACCAATATCGGGGGTAATACCAATATTCTATGGAAACAAAACATGGTACTTATACGGAGCAAGTAGTAATCAACACAGAAATTTAATGCCAAATTATTTATTGCAATGGGAAATGATAAAAATGGCAATAGCAAGACATGATGATATATATGATTTTAGAGGTGTATCAGGAGTTGTTGATGAAAATCATCCACAATATGGATTATACAGATTTAAAAAAGGATTTGGAGCAAAATTTACAGAATTTATAGGCGAAATATACATACCATTTAAACCAGTAAAATATAGATTATACAAATTCTCAGAAAAAGCATTTAGAACTTTAAGACAAATAAAAAGAAACATAAAAAAATAGACCATTAGAACCATAAGGGACGTATATTTAATGGCTGAAAATAATCAAAAATTTTTCAACCAAATGAACAACGTCCCAATTGGTTGAAAAAACGGAGGAAAATGTGAAAGCAGTAGTTATAAATAAAGAAGATTTAAGATATAACATACAAAAAATAAAAGAATATGCAGAAACAAATTTACCAGACGACAATGGAAAAAAAGTAAAAATAATAGCAGTAGTAAAAGCAAATGGATATGGCTTAGGAATTGAAGAATACTCAAAATTTTTAATAGACAATGGTATAAACTTTTTAGCAGTATCAACAATTGAAGAAGCGCTAAAAATAAGACAAGCAGGAATTGAAGAAACAGACGCAAAAATATTAATGTTATCTTCAACTGCAATAAAAGAAGACATACAAACACTTGTAGAAAATAATATAATTTTAACAATAGGCTCAAAAGAAGCAGCAGAAACGGTTGAAAAAGTAGGACAAGAACTAAACAAAAAAATAAAAGTACATTTAAAAATAGATACAGGGTTTGGAAGATATGGATTTGTATATAGTAATAGAGAAGAAATAATAAAAACAATAAAACCATTGCAAAATATAAAAATAGAAGGAACTTTCACACATTTTTCAAACGCATACTATGACGATAAATACACAAAAACCCAATTTAATAGATTTATAGATTGTGTAGAAACATTAAAAATGAATGAAATAGAAACAGGAATATTGCATGTATGTAATACATCAGCATTTATAAAATTCCCACAAATGCATTTAAATGCAGTAAGAATAGGTTCAGCATTTACAGGAAGAATATCATTTAAAAACACAATGGGACTAAAAAAAGTAGGATATTTAAAATCAAATGTAGCAGAAATAAAAGAATTACCAAAAGGATTTAATGTAGGTTATTCAAATGCATACACAACAAAAAGAACCACAACAGTTGCAATAATCCCAACAGGATATATGGACGGAATAAATATCCAAACCGGAAGGGATATGTTTAGAACTGTTGACAAAATAAGATATATTGTAAGAGATATAAAAGATGCGTTAAAAAAACAACAAATGTATGTAAAAATAAACAATAAAAATTGTCCTATATTAGGAAGAGTAGGAACATATCATGTTACAGTTGATATAACTGGAAAAGATATAAAAATAGGAGATGAAGTGATTTTTAATGCCAACATAAAACACGTTGATAGTAGCGTTAAAAGGGAATGGAATTGAAATAACCACAATTCAAATGGAACATAAGAAAGGAATGTGAAAAAATGAAAAAAGAGCCTCAAGAAAAAATGAATAAAGGATTTTTTAAAAAGATTTGGTATTCAATAAACAAAATAGAAAAATATCCAGAATTATCAGCAGAAGGATTAGGAAAAGCGATAATATATTTAATGACATTAGTATTAATTATAGGAGCAATATCATCATTTGCAACTGTATATAGAACAAGTCTAAAAGTAAAAGAAGTAGCAAAATATATAGACGAAAAAATACCAGAATTAACATATAAAGAAGATACATTACAAGTTGGAGCAGAAGAAGCAATAATAGATGAAAATGAAAACTTTGGAAAAATTATAGTAGATACAAAAACAGACGATGAACAACAAATTAATCAATATGTAGAAGACACAAGTGATGAAGAAAATGCTGTAATAATTTTAAAAAACAAATTAATGTTAAAACAATCTGGTACAAACGGAACAACAGATTATAATTACAAAGACTTGTTTGGACAAATGGGAATAACAGAATTCAATAAACAATCACTATTAGATTATTTAAATGGAAATGGAATAATGAATTTATATTTTAGTTTATTTGCATCACTATTAATATACTCATTTGTGATTTATTTAATAAACCTACTATTCTACATCATAATTATAAGTATTTTTGGATATTTAGCAACAATGATATTAAAACTAAAAATAAGATATGTAGCAATATTTAATATGGCAATATATGCAATAACATTACCTGCATTATTAAATATTATATATATAGCAATAAATGCATTTTACCCATATCAAATATCATATTTTGAGGTATTATACGCATTAATAGCTTCAATATATATAATGGCTGCAATATTTATTTTAAAAACAGAATTTAACAAGAAACAAGGTGAAGTTCAAAAAATAGTTGAAGTAGAAAAACAAATTAAAGAAGAAAATAAAGAAGAAAAGAGAGAAAAACCAGAAAGCAAAAAAGACAAAAAGAAAAAAGAAGAACAGAATAAAGAACAAGAAGAAAAAGATAATGACGGAGAAGAACCAGAAGGCTCAAATGCGTAAAAAACAAGAAAGAAAGGAATAAAAAAATAAATGGATAAAAACCAAAACAAAAAGAATGACAAGAAAATACTAATATCATCAATAATATTAGGGGTTATTCTAGTAATAATGGTAGGTATATCAATGTATTTTGTTAGCAAAAATCAAAATCAAGATGATAAAACATTAGCATATACAGACCTAATAAAAGAGATATCATATGGAAATGTAGAAAAAATAGAAATGTCAGTTGGAAGTACATCAGTAAAAGTAAAAATGAAAAATGTAGATGAAGAAAAGAAATCTATAGTTCCAAACACAGAAGCATTTATCGAATTAGTACAACAAAAAGTAGCAGAAGGAAATGAAATAGAGTTAATACAAAAACCAAAAAGTACATTAGTAGTTTTATCAACAGCATTATTAAGTTTACTTCCAACAATTGTAATGGTAGCATTATTTGTAATGATATTCAAAATGCAAGGTTTGGGAGAAAAAGGACAAGTATATGATGATACAGAAAGAAAAACAAAAATAAAATTTAAAGATGTTGCAGGACTTGACGAAGAAAAAGAAGAATTAATAGAAATAGTAGACTTTTTGAAAAAACCAGAAAAATTCAGTAAAATGGGTGCAAAAATTCCAAAAGGAGTTTTATTATATGGAAAACCAGGAACAGGTAAAACATTGATAGCAAAAGCAATTGCAGGAGAAGCAGATGTACCATTTATTTCAATGAGTGGTTCAGAATTTATAGAAATGTTTGCAGGACTTGGTGCATCAAGAGTTAGAAAATTGTTTGAAAGAGCAAGAAAATTATCTCCATGTATAGTGTTTATAGATGAGATTGATGCAATAGGAGCAAGAAGAACATCAAACAGTGGAGCAGAAACAGAAAACAATCAAACACTAAATCAATTATTAGTTGAAATGGATGGATTCAGTTCAGAAGAAACTATAATAGTATTAGCAGCAACAAATAGACCTGAAATGCTAGATAAAGCATTATTAAGACCAGGAAGATTTGATAGACAAATAACAATTCCAGTACCTGATTTAAAAGGAAGATTAGAAATTTTAAAAATTCATGCAGAAGATAAAAAACTTTCTGATGATGTAAACTTAGAAAGTATAGCAGAAGACACTGCAGGATTTACAGGTGCAGAACTTGCTAATATTTTAAATGAAGCAGCAATTATAGCAACAATAAACAAACATGATGAAATAGAAAACTCTGATATAGAAGAAGCAGTAAAAAAGGTAACAGTAGGACTAGAAAAGAAAACAAGAGTATATTCAGAAAAAGACAAAAAATTAACTGCATACCACGAAGCAGGACATGCGGTTGTAAGTAGATATTTACCAACACAAACAGATGTAAAAGAAGTATCAATTATACCAAGAGGTGTTGCAGGTGGATATACAATGTACAAATCTGATGAAGATAAATATTATATTTCCAAAACAGAAATGAAAGAAAAACTTATAGCATTACTTGGTGGCAGAGCGGCAGAAAAATTAGTTTTAGATGATATTTCAACAGGTGCAAGTAACGATATAGAAGTTGCAACAAGAATAGCAAGAGAAATGGTTACAAAATATGGTATGAGCGACAATTTAGGACCAATTGACTTCCAAGGAAAAGAGCAAAATGATATGTTTGTATTTGGAGAAAATATTGGTGATAAAATTGGAGCAGAGGTTAAATCATTAATTGATGAGGCATATAATAATGCACAAAAGTTATTGATTGAACATAGAGATAAATTAGATGCTATTGCTCAGACATTGCTTGCTCAAGAGAAAATAAATGAACAAGAATTTAAAGAAATTTTTGGAGAATAAAAGGGATTATGGGTCTACGAACCTAAATCCCTCTTTTTTTTATATATTAGGAAGGTTATACAACTTTCTTAATGTAAAAGTTCATAAATAGCCCTACAATAAATCTCATATGCCAAAAGTAAATTATCAATATAAACAAACTCATCAGTTTGATGGCACATATCTTTTTGACCAGGTAAATTGGCACCAAAAGAAACAAAATTATCAAAAGCACGAGCATAGGTAGCACCACCAATAGCAATAGGTTCTGCATTAGAATTAGTAACATCATTATAAATTTTGCAAAGAGTTTTAACTAAATATGAATCTTTTGGAACATATAAAGGATTCATTTTACCACCAAGTTCACAATGAACATCACTATAATTTTCACTAACTTCTGTAAATTTATTGGCTATAAATTCAAAGGTAGTATTAATAGGAACTCTTAAATTAAATCCAATTTTTAATTCATCATCTTTAAAATAAAATTTACCAACATTTAAAGTAAGTTCTCCAGACTCATCAGGAACATTAATTCCTAATTTATTTCCATTATAATCAAGACCAATATATTGAGTAAATAAATCAAATAAAGGTATAACAATATCATAATTCTTAAATAATTTATCCAAAATAATAATCAAATTAGTTATAGCATTTATACCTAAATCAGGATGTGCGGCATGTGCTTGAACACCACGAGATATTAGTTTTATTTGATTATTATTTAAAATTTCAATATCAATTTTAAAAGATGGTTCATTAATAACACTTCGTACAAAAGAAATAACATCATCAATGTCAATATTATTTTTAACAGAAATTATACAACTACAATATTTAGGTACAACATTTAAAGGATTATTATTACAGTTTATATCACTTAAAATGATATCTTTATCTTTAAAATTAGAATAGTCCATAATTAAAAATGGAGACAATAAACCTTTTTCTGCATATATACAAGGAAAGTCTGCATCAGGACTAAATCCTATAGAAGGAATTTCCTCATGTTCTTTATAATAATTAATGCATTTCCAGTCTCTTTCTTCATTTAGACCTAAAATTAATCGTACCCTTTTATTTATTGAAATATTATTTTCAGAACAATAGTCCATAACTGCCTTCATAGCATACAAACTTGCCATAACTGGACCTTTGTCATCAATAGCACCTCTACCATAAATTTTATTATCTTCGATGCGTGCATCAAATGGAGGATAGGTCCAATTTTCTCCTTCTGGCACAACATCTAAATGTCCAACAATTCCAATTAATTCAGAGCCTTCCCCGAATTCAATATAACCACAGTATCCATCAATATTTTTAGCTTTGAATCCTAATTTTTTGCCTAAATCTAAAACATATTCAAGAGCCTTAACAGTATTTAGCCCAAAGGGTTCATTAGGAACAGAAGATTCTGTATGAACACTTGGGATTTTTATAAGCACTTGTAAATTTTCAATAAGTTCAGTTTTATTAAGATATTTTTCAAACATATAATCACACCTTTCACAATTACAATTTGTAGTTATTATACCATAAATTATATTAAAAAGGTTGAATAAAATGAATAAAAATTATATAATATAAAAGCAATCAACATAATTGCAAAACATAGGAGGAAGAATTATGGAAAAGATAAATGATATAGAAAAATTAAGCAAAATTTCAAAAAATATTAGAAGAGGAATTATAGAAGCAGTATTTGGTGGGAACTCTGGTCACCCAGGAGGTTCACTATCAATTGCAGATATAATGACAGTCTTATATTTTTATGAAATGAATATAAATCCAGAAAATCCAAAAGATGAAAACAGAGATAGACTTGTTTTATCAAAAGGACATTGCGCACCAGCATTATATTCAACATTAGCAAACAGAGGATATTTTAATTTAGAAGAATTAAAAACACTAAGACACATTGATAGCAGATTACAAGGACATCCAGATATGAAAAAAATACCAGGCGTTGACATGACAACAGGTTCTCTAGGACAAGGATTATCTGCTGCAAATGGAATGGCAATTGCCGGAAAATTAGATAAAAAAGACTATAGAGTGTATTGCATAATGGGAGATGGAGAAATAGAAGAAGGGCAAGTTTGGGAAGCAGCAATGGCATCGAATAAATATAAATTAGATAATCTATGTGTGATAGTAGATAATAATAATTTACAAATAGATGGGACAATTGAAGAAGTAATGAGTTCATATCCAATTGATGAAAAATTCAAAAGTTTTGGATTTCAAGTAATAAATATAGATGGACATAATTATCAAGAAATTATAGATGCATTTGATGTTGCCAGAAATGTTAAAGGAAAACCAGTGTGTATTATTGCAAAAACTATAAAAGGAAAAGGCGTATCTTTTATGGAAAATAAAGCAGAATGGCACGGAAAAGCACCAAATAAAGAACAATACGAACAAGCAATGAAAGAATTAGAATAGAAAATGAAGGGTAGGAGTAAAAATTGAACACAGAAAACGAAATAAATATACAAAAAGAATACATCGAAAAAGTAAAAAGAATAAATGAAAATAAAAACCTAAAATATAGTATACTAACAATGGGATGCCAATTAAACGAAAACGACTCAGAAAAACTATGCGGAATGCTTGAAAAAATGGGATATACTAGAACAGAAAATCAAAAAGAAGCAGACCTAGCATTGTTTAACACATGTTGTGTAAGAGAAAATGCAGAAGATAAATTATTTGGAAAATTAGGAGAACTTAAAAAAATAAAAGAAGAACGTGGAACAATTATAGCAATTGGTGGATGCATGATGCAAGAAAAACACATTACAGACAAAATAAAAGAAAGTTATCCTTATACAGACATAATATTTGGAACACACACACTACACAAATTTCCACAAGATTTATATGAAGTTATAGAAAATAAAACAAAATTAGAAGATATACTAGACATAGATGGAAAAGTATATGAAGGACTACCAATAAAAAGAGATAGTAGCATAAAAGCATCTGTAACAATAATGAATGGATGTAACAACTTCTGTAGTTATTGTATAGTTCCATATGTACGTGGAAGAGAAAGAAGCAGAGAACCTAGAGCAATAATTGAAGAAGTAAGGGAACTTGCAAAACAAGGATATAAAGAAATTACACTTTTAGGCCAAAATGTTAATTCATATTTAAGAGTAGAAAGAGAAAAAGGCATAGAATTTGAAGAATATGAAGGAGTAAATTCATTTGCAACATTACTAAGAGCAGTAAACAAAATAGAAGGAATAGAAAGAATCAGATTTGTATCACCACATCCAAAAGATTTTACAGATGATGTTATAAAAGCAATTGCAGAATGTGATAAAGTATGCAAATTAGTACACTTGCCACTACAGTCTGGAAATACAAAAGTCTTAAAAGAAATGAACAGAAAATACACTAAGGAACAATATTTAAACTTGGTAGAAAAAATGAAAGCAGGAATTCCAAACATAACATTATCAACAGATATAATTGTAGGTTTTCCAGGTGAAACAGATGAAGAGTTTGAAGACACACTAGATGTGGTAGAAAAAGTAAAATTCGAGCAAGTGTATATGTTTATTTATTCAAGAAGAGTTGGAACACCTGGTAATAGAATGGAAAATCAAGTTCCAGAAGAACAAAAACATATAAGATTTAATAAATTAAAAGCCTTAGTTGAAAGCCAAATTGCAGAAAATAATCAAAAATATGTTGGAACTACACAAAAAGTTTTAGTTGAAGGTACTAGCAAAAATAATGATGATATGCTTACTGGCAGAACAGATAGCAACAAAGTTGTTATTTTTGAAGGCAATAAAAACTTAATTGGAAATATGGTTGAACTTAAAATAGTTTCTGAACATATGTGGTATTTGAAAGGTGAGTAAAATAAAAGAAAGGTATTGTATATAATGATAGAAGTTAGTGATCAAGACTTTGAAAAATTAATTGAAAAAGTAATAAAAAAGGAAATAACGAGAGTAGAATTAGCAACTATGTTACAAACGGATATAAGAACACTTTATGGAAAAATATATAATATGCAAAATTCAGAATTACTTGAGAAATATTTAGAACAATATCCATATAAACCAGCAGAAAATAAAAATATTGACTATAGAAATTTAATTATAGAAATAATAAAAAACAATAAAAAAATATCGGATGTACTTGAGGAATATAAAATAGCGGGAAGAACATATAGAAGAAACATAAATAAAATTAAATCACAAGATCCAAGATTGTACAGTATATATAAATCTTATATAAGAGGAAATATTCAAGAAGATGATTTTAAATATATAAATTCAATTTCCTTTGGAAAGGTGTGCTATACAAAGGATAGTACAGAAGAACGAAAAGCAGAATTATTAACTATATTTGCTATGTATAATGCACTAAAGAAGAAAGGTATGCCTGAAGATGAAATATTAAGTGAAATTGGAGAAACAAGAAAAAGCTTAACAAGAAAAAGTGACGAACTTGATAGAATGCAAAAAAGCGACTTTTTTCGAGAGAGAATAAAAGTTGAAAAAACTCCAAGATCAAGCAAAAATAAAGAAGATTCAGGACGAAATGAAGTTATTGAAGAAAAATCATCAAAGTCAAGATAAGATGAAGTGAATATAAGGGGAGTAAAATTTAAAAAGAAAAATATAAAAAATTGAAGATGAATCATATAAAGATGAAAGGGAGTAATAAACATGGCAGAATTTTCACCAATGATGCAAAGATATCTTGAAACAAAAGAACAATACAAAGACTGCATTCTATTTTACAGACTAGGAGACTTTTATGAAATGTTTTTTGACGACGCAGTAACAGCTTCAAGAGAATTAGAATTAACATTAACAGGAAAAGACTGCGGACAAGAAGAAAGAGCACCAATGTGCGGTATTCCACATCATGCAGCAGAAATATACATATCTAGATTAATTGCAAAAGGCTATAAAGTTGCAATATGTGAACAATTGGAAGACCCAAAAACTGCAAAAGGAATAGTAAAAAGAGGTGTTATTAGAGTTGTAACACCAGGTACTGTAGTTGATAGTAATATGCTAGAAGAAAGAAAAAATAATTTCATAATGTCAATTTTTAAATCTGGAATTTATTTTGGAATTAGTGTATGTGATATTTCAACAGGTGAATTTTATTCTGCAGAAATAAAGGACAACCAAAACTTCCCATTAGTTCTAGACGAAATTGCAAGATATATGCCATCAGAACTTGTTATAAACAGTATGATGTCAGATTGTCAAGAAGAAATGGACAAAATAAAAGAAAGATTTGACTCGTACATTACAAGATTTAATGATAAATTCTTCACAGATGATGCGGAAAAAATAAAATATAGATTTAATTTTGTTGATAGTAATCAAAAAGAGATAGAAAACATTGCTGACAAAACATTAGCTGTTTGTTCAATAAATGCATTAATTGAATATATTGAACAAACTCAAATGACTACACTTGACCACATCAACAAGATAACAGTTTATAATATTTCAAAATATATGTCACTTGATATCAATGCAAGAAGAAACCTTGAAATAACTGAAAAAATGAGAGATAAATCTAAAAAGGGAACACTTTTATGGGTGCTTGATAAAACATCAACTTCAATGGGAGGAAGAGCTTTAAGGAGATGGCTTAATGACCCGCTTATAGATACAACAGAAATTAATAGAAGACTAGAGTCTGTAAAAGAATTGAAAGATGATGTTATTTTAAGAGGAGATGTTATAGAAAATCTTAAAAAAGTATATGACATTGAACGTCTTGCTGGTAAAATGGCTTATGGTAATGCAAATGCAAGAGATATGATAACATTGAAAAATTCATTATCAAAATTACCAGATTTGAAAAAGGTATTAGCAAATGTAAATTCTCCTATGCTTAAAGATTTATATGAAAACTTAGATGAGTTACAAGATATTTATGAACTTATTGATAAATCAATAGTAGAAGATCCACCAATGACAGTAAAAGACGGTGGAATTATCAAACTTGGATATAACGAAGAAATTGATAAGTTGAAGACTGCTACAACAGAGGGCAAAAATTGGATAATTCAATTAGAAGCAGAAGAAAGAGAAAAAACAGGAATTAAAAATTTAAAAGTTGGATTTAACAAAGTATTTGGATATTTCATAGAAGTTACAAAATCATATTTAGACCAAGTGCCAGAAAGATTTGTTAGAAAACAAACATTAACAAATGCAGAAAGATTTATAACAGAAGACTTGAAAAACCTAGAAAATCAAATACTTGGAGCAGAAGAAAAAGTTGTAAACTTAGAATATAACGCTTTTGTACAAATAAGAGACAAAATTGCTAAAAATGTAAAAAGACTACAAAAATCAGCAAACATTGTATCAACATTAGATGTACTTACATCATTTGCAACAGTTGCAGAAGATTTGAATTATTGTATGCCAGAAGTAGATGATTCAGGAATTTTAGACATTAAAGGTGGAAGACATCCAGTAATAGACAAAATGCTTGGAACAGGCATATTTGTTGAAAATGATACATATCTTGATAAAGAAGAAAATAGATTATCAATTATAACAGGACCTAATATGGCAGGAAAATCAACATATATGAGACAAGTTGCATTAATAACATTAATGGCACAAGTAGGCTCATTTGTACCAGCATCAGAAGCACACATAGGTGTTGTAGATAAAATATTTACAAGGGTTGGAGCATCAGACGACTTAAGTATGGGACAAAGTACATTTATGGTAGAAATGATGGAAGTTGCAACAATTCTTAAAGAAGCAACATCAAACAGTTTAGTAATATTAGATGAAATAGGAAGAGGAACATCAACATATGACGGATTATCAATTGCTTGGGCAGTTGCAGAATACATTGCAGATAAAGAAAAATGCGGAGCAAAAACATTATTTGCGACACATTACCACGAATTAACAGAACTAGAAGAAAAACTAGAAGGTGTAAAAAATTACAACATTGCAGTTAAAGAAAAAGGAGAAGATATTATCTTTTTAAGAAAAATTATACCAGGTGGAACAGACGAAAGTTATGGAATCCATGTTGCGCGTTTAGCAGGTGTACCAAAGGCTGTAACACAAAAAGCAGACGAAATTTTAAGAGGTTTAGAAAGAAAGAATATCTTAACTGGTAAAAAACAGGAAAGTAAGAAGGCTGTCGAGGGACAATTTGATATGTTTAATTATAAATTGGCAGAAATTGCTCACGAGATAGATAAGGTTAATTTAAATGAGTTAACTCCAATTGATGCTTTGAATACTTTAGTTAGAATAAAAGAAAAAATGAAGTAAAGGACTGGAATACCAGTCCTTTATTTGTTTAAAAATGTTTAATTTAAGATTTTATAGGCTTAAGATGTGATACTATATTGCAAACAGCATCAATTTGAAAACACATCAACTTAATTGAGTTGGAATATGCTGGATAATGTTTAGCACCGTAAGTACCTAATTCCACAATATATTCCTTCCATTCATTTAGATAATTGAGTGTGTTAATATCTGAAGCCTTAACCAATGAAGTACACGTATGCGCTCTGTTTGAAAGCTTAAGCAACAATACTTCTGGATATTCCTGCATGGCAGAATAATAAATATCAAGCGGATATTGTTCACTGTTGGCAAGTAGCCTAACATAATCTAAAACCTTTGGACTTAAACGATATTGTGTTAAAATTTCAATACCATTATATGCTAAGTGGCATTTTTTGATTATTTCATGTAGAAGTGCAGCTGCAATGATTTCATCATCATCAATTTTGAGAGCTATCAAATAAGATGCAACTCTTAAAGGGTGAATAATAAATGGATCACCGCTTTTACGTGTATATCCTTCATAATACATACGCGCAAGCGACAACGCCTTCAATGTGTTTTGCTTATCTTTTGCAACTGCAAAGCCTTTTATAAAATAATAGGTCTTTTCGTATAAATCTGGTGTTAAGACATCATCCAAATTTAATACAGCAGCAACAGTTTCAGTGATTGATACTATAAGATATTTCATTATAGTAAGAACTCGTGAAAAGCTTGGAAAATTATCTTTTGTACGGGAAATCATAGGATAAAAATACCTAACAATTTCTCTAACATATTTTTCCATTCGCTTTGTATTGAACGAGTCAATTGTTGAACAATTGCTGAGTCTATCAGCAATTTTCATGATGCTTGTTTGCCATCTTGTGCCGATATACTCATAATAACCGGAATTTGAAAAATTAGGATTATCCTTGTTCTTGGTTAAAGCCTGAACAAAAAGCAAAACATCTGGATGTAAACCAAAGCAATCAACAAATTCATTTCCTCCACTTGACAGCTTATCTTTGCAGTCTTCTAATGTATCATGTAATAACATTGCTGCTAAAAGAATATCCAAATCTTGATGTGCAAGCTCTTCTGCAAGTGACTCATCATGAGAAGAATCCAATTCCATTTTGAAAATAGGACTCCATATACCTAATAAAATTAGGTAATTTGTTGCTTCTAATGGGTGGATAATGTATGGAGCACCACCATCTCTAAATTGATCCTGATGTAACATAATTGCCAAATCGAGTGCAATCTTTGTGTTTTTTAATTTGTACCGTTTAGCATATTTTTTTATGCTATTATAGTATTTTTCTGTTTTGGAACAAATTGTTCCATTTTCATTTTTAAACTCGACCATAAAAGCCTCCTTTTGTGCTTAACATTTTTGTTATGCCAACATTATATAATAAAAAAGGACTTATGTCAACAAAGGAAGTCTCGTTTTCCCGAATTTAAAGCCTATTTTATTTAAAGATCTCTTAACAGGAATAGGATTAACTTCTATAAATAAATCTTGTATCAATGGAATAGCATCTAATTGCATAGTTTTTGCCTTTTGAACATTTCCATTCAAAAAGTTCCAAATCATATCATGCGTAAATTTTGGTTTTATATTTGATAAAACAGAAATAACACCCAATCCACCTAAAGAGCAAATAGGAATTGCTTGATCATCATTACCAGAGTAAATATGCAGATTATCACCACACAAAAAAGCAATTTCTGCAACTTGAGAGATATTACCGGCTGGCCTCTTTTATAGCAACAATATTATCAATTTTTGATAATTCTAAACATGTTTCTGGCTCAATATTCAATCCTGTTCTGCTAGGTACATTATATAAAATAATTGGAATATTAATATTTTCTGCAATTGCCTTATAATGTGCAATTAAACCTTTTTGGGTTGTTTTGTTATAATATGGTGTAACAACTAAAAGTCCATCAACACCTAATGACTCAGCAATTTTAGACATTTCAATTGCTTCTTTGGTATTATTTGAGCCAGTTCCTGCAATAACAGGAATTTTTCGTGTTGAAGTTTTATTTTTATTTGCAATTTGGACAGCACATTTAATAACAGCAATTTTTTCATCTTTAGTCATTGTTGAACTTTCTCCAGTTGTACCACAAACAATTAAAGCATCAATATCATTATCAATTTGAAATTGCAAAAATCGTTTAAACTCTTCTAAATTTACACCATTTTCATTAAATGGAGTTGGTACTGCAGAACCAGCACCTTTAAATAATATTTTTTTCATAAAATTAGTTTCCTTTCCATTTTTATATGATATAATATCAAATATATTTGGAAAAAATAAAAAAATACATAAAAATTTACAGAAACACCGTATTTTATTTGAAATTTTAACTAAAATATGGTATACTTTTAACATCAATGTCCAATAATGGGCGAACTAACGGAGGAAATATAAAAATGAATAAAAAGAGAGTATTAACAGGAGATAGACCAACAGGAAAATTACACATAGGTCACTATTTTGGATCCCTAAAAACTAGAGTAGAAATGCAAGACAATCCAGAATATGACCCATATATATTAATAGCAGATGTACAAGCACTAACAGACAACTTTAACAACCCAGAAAAAGTAAGAAAAAATGTAAGAGAAGTTGCAATGGATTACTTATCAGTGGGAATAGATCCTAAAAAAACAACAATATATATACAATCAATGATACCAGAGACAGCGGAACTAACTGTATTCTATTCAAATTTGGTAACAATAGCTAGACTAGAAAGAAATCCAACAGTAAAAACAGAAATTGCACAAAAAAGAGACATCTTTGGAGAAAGTGTAACATATGGATTTTTAGGATATCCAGTAAGTCAGGCTGCAGATATAACAACATTTGAAGGTGAGCTAGTACCGGTTGGAGAAGACCAATTACCACTAATAGAACAATGTAGAGAAATAGTCAGAAAGTTCAACAGTATATATGGTGAAGGAGTGCTAAAAGAACCAAAAGCAGTACTATCAAACTCAAAAAGAATAAAAGGACTAGACGGAAACGAAAAAATGGGTAAATCATTAGGAAATGCAATTTATTTATCAGATGGTGAAGAAGAAATAACAAAAAAAGTCATGAGTGCGGTAACAGACCCAGCAAGAATAAAAAAAGATGATCCAGGAAATCCTGATATATGTATGGTTGCATATTATCACAATTTATTTACACCAAAAGAAGATGTAAAAACAGTATGTGAAGAATGTAAAGCAGGAAAACGTGGTTGTGTAGCATGCAAAAAACAACTTGCTAAAAATATAATTGAAGAATTGAGACCAATAAGAGAAAAAAGAGCATATTACGAAGCACATCCAGAAGAAGTTGATAAAATTTTAATGGAAGGCACAGAAAAAGCAAGAGCGGTAGCAAAAGAAACAATGAAAAAAGTAAAAAAAGCAATGATGCTTGATTACTAAATGGAGGAAAAATGGGATTATTTAGCAAAATTAGAGATTTATTTAAAAAAGAAAAAACGCCGTTATTAGATGCAGGAAAAGAATATCAACAAAACAATAATAATGGAAATTATTTAAAGAATCCAATCTATTTAAAAGACGCAAATGGAAATAATACTATAATTTTAAATTCAATAAAATATGATAATCAATTTGTGTATCAAGATGGTACAAAAACGAATATTATGGTTGCACAGATTCTAAAACAGACAAATATTGGAGAAGAAAGTCATGGACTATTTAGGGGTGATAGAGAATATATTGCGTTTGAAATGTCAGATGGAATGGCAGTAAATAATGAAATATTAATGCAAAAAATAGCAACATATTATTCATATGAACAACAGCATAATATGTTCCAAAATGAAGAATGTAAATTTATAGGTTATATAGACTCAAATCCTGGAAATTATCAAATTAATATAAATCCAAATATAGAAAAATATGTAAAAGAAAACTTAAGTGAAAAAATAAAAAATGAGGCTAACATAGAAAATGCAATAAGACAAGAAGAAATTATAAAAAATCATAAAGAAGATATATCAGCAAGCAAAAAGTATAGAAATAACTTGTACCAAGAAACAAGACGATATATGGAAGAAAATAAAAAACAAAAAAATGATAGAATTCAAAACTTTTATTTAAATCAAAAATTTGTACAAAAATCACAGAATGGAAAAACATATGCTACTTTAGAAGGTATAGATGTAACAAATGGTGATTATCTACATGTAAGCGAACTTAACAAAGTTGGTAAAGATGAAACGGGGACATATGTATACACGGCATATTTAGAAGATAGCGCAGAAAAAAATTATGTGCAAAATTTAGGAAATGGAATGGTAAGACATTCTAATAAAGCAGTACCAGTATGTTTTACAACTCAAAAGAGAATTGAAGACATACTAGCAGGACAGAATAGACAAGAAATATATAATGTTTTAAGTCTATTTTCAAATAAAGAAGTTGCAAAAAACAATAATGGATATTTAAATTTTATAGGCTCTTTAGATGAAAACGCAAATATAAAACAAAATAACCAGAATGAATTAACTTCAACAATAAAACAAACAATTTCAAAATTACAAGAACAATTTTATCAGAAGACAATGCAAGAACGCAATGGACAAGGACATAATAATGTGAAATAATATTTTGAAAGAAAAGTAGATTGGAGGAAAAATGTTTACAGATTATACAAAAATAATGATTAAATCAGGTAACGGCGGAAACGGTGCTGCAACGTTTAGAAGAGAAAAATATGTAGCAGCGGGTGGACCTGATGGTGGAGACGGAGGAAATGGTGGAAACATCTATTTTCAAGTCGACAAAGATAAAAATACACTAATCGATTTTAGATATAACAGAAAATTCAAAGCAAAAGACGGAGAAAATGGAAGCGGAAACCGTTGTAATGGTAAATATGGAGAAGACTTATACATTAAAGTACCAATAGGAACTGTTGTAAAAGATGCAGAAACAGGAAAGGTTGTTGCAGACTTATCTAAGCCAAACCAAAAAGAACTAATATTAAAAGGTGGTAGAGGTGGAAGAGGAAACTCACACTTTGCAACACCTACAAGACAAGCCCCTAGATTCTCAGAAGACGGAGAAAAAGGAGAAGAAAAAGAATTAATATTGGAATTAAAATTATTGGCAGACGTAGGTTTATTGGGATTTCCAAATGTAGGAAAATCAACATTTTTATCAACAGTAACAGATGCAAGGCCTAAAATTGCAAATTATCACTTTACAACAATAAATCCAAATTTAGGAGTTGTAAAAACAAAAAATGGTGATGGATTTGTAATAGCAGATATACCAGGAATTATAGAAGGAGCAAGTGAAGGAGTAGGACTTGGAATTCAATTCTTAAGACATGTTGAAAGAACAAGATTACTATTACATTTTATTGATGTTTCTGGACAAGAAGGCAGAGACCCAATTGAAGATTACAAAACAATAAATGAAGAACTTGCAAAATATAGTGAAAAGTTGGTAAAACGAAAACAGATATTAGTTGCAACTAAAATAGACAGTATGCAAGACGACTCAAATTTGAAAAAGTTAGAAGAATTAGCTAAAAAAGAAAAATTAGAATTATTCAAAATTTCATCAGTTACAGGTGAGGGCGTTGAACAACTAATAGACCACGTTACAGAGGTTCTAAAAACTTTACCAAAAGAAGAATTGGTTGAAATCGAAGATAGAGTTGTATATACTTTGCAAGACAAAGACCAAGAATGGGAAGCATACGAAGAAGATGGTGTTTTCTATGTTAAAGGTAGAGCTGTTGATAGACTTATGGGTAGAATTAATATTGAAGATAATGAGTCTATGTATTATTTCCAAAAATGTTTAAAAAATATGGGAATTGAAGATAAGCTTAAAGAACTTGGTGTGTGCGAAGGTGATACTGTTAAGATTAGTGACTGGGAACTTGAGTGGTACGAGTAAATTTTAAAATTAATACTCATCTTGCGTCGTTAAACTTTATAAAAAACGCGGTTACATACAAAAGTATGCGCCATTGCCTTTTTTATAAAGTTTGCCTAGCAATATAAGCATTATTTTTAAAATTAAAATATATAAAATATAAAAGGAGAAAGTAAAATGAGCGAAAATAAGAATAACAATAATAACGAAGTAGAAGAATTAGATATAAACCATCTAATGCAAATAAGAAGAGACAAATTAAAGGAATTACAAGAAGAAGGAAAAGACCCATTTGAGATAACAAAATTTAATAGAACAAATTCAGCAGGAGAAATAAAAGCAAATTACGAACAATTTGAGCAAAAAGATGTAACAGTTGCAGGTAGAATAATTGCAAAAAGAATAATGGGAAAAGCATCATTCTGTACAATACAAGACAGTGATGAAAAAATCCAAAGTTATGTAAGTATAAATGATTTAGGAGAAGAAAGCTATAAAGCATTTAAAACATATGATATTGGTGATATCATTGGAATAACAGGTTTTGTATTTAAAACAAGAACAGAAGAAATTTCTGTACATGCAAAAGAAGTAACATTACTTTCAAAATCATTAAGACCATTACCAGAAAAATTCCATGGATTAAAAGACCCAGATTTGAGATATAGACAAAGATATGTTGATTTAATAATGAATCCAGAAGTAAAGAAAACATTTGAAACAAGAAGCAAAATAATAACAGAGATAAGAAGAATATTAGACGAAAAAGGTTACCTAGAAGTTGAAACACCAATATTAAACACAATATCAGGTGGAGCAACAGCAAAACCATTTATAACACATCACAATGCATTAGATTTACCAATGTATTTAAGAATTGCAACAGAATTAAACTTAAAAAGATTAATAGTTGGTGGATATGATAAAGTATATGAAATGGGAAGAATATTCAGAAATGAAGGTATGGATATTAGACACAACCCAGAATTTACATCAATAGAATTATATGCTGCATATCAAGATTACAATGATATGATGGATATAACAGAAGAAATATTCACAAAATGTGCTATGAAAGTTTTGGGAACAACAAAAATAACATATCAAGGACAAGATATTGACTTAACACCAGGATGGAAAAGAATTACTATGATAGATAGCATAAAAGAAGCTTGCGGAGTTGACTTCAACGAAATCAATTCAGACGAAGAAGCAGTTGCATTAGCAAAAGAAAGAGGATTAGAAATTCCAGACCCAACAAAAGAAACAAGAGGAGATGTAATCAGTTTATTCTTTGACGAGTATGTAGAAAAAACATTAATACAACCAACATTTATATATGATTATCCAGTAGAAATTTCACCACTTGCAAAAAGAAGTCCAAAAGATCCAAGATTAACAGAAAGATTTGAAATATTTATTGGTGGTAGAGAATATGGAAATGCGTTCTCAGAATTAAATGACCCAATTGACCAATATGAAAGATTTAAAAAACAAGTTGAAGCTAGAAATGCTGGAGACGAAGAAGCAGGTATGATGGATGAAGACTTTATTCAAGCTCTTGAATATGGTATGCCTCCAACAGGTGGTTTAGGAATTGGTGTTGATAGATTAGTAATGTTATTAACAGATGCTGCATCAATTAGAGATGTATTACTATTCCCAACAATGAAACCTTTAAACTAAAAGTTGGTATGTAAAAAATGCCTGAGGAGGTAAAAAATGATTTTAGAGAATAAATTAAATATTACTGACCAAGCAGAACTTGCAAGAGAAGAAGAAAAAATTAGCAAAATACGAGCAAAAGAAATGTTTGAAACAGGTTATTTAAATAAATTAGAGCCAGGAACATTTGAAACTTTAAAGAAAATTCATAAATATTTATTTGATGAAATATATGAATTTGCAGGAAATATAAGGAAAGTAAATATAGCAAAAGGAAATTTCAGATTTACACCTCTTACTTATCTTGAAGAAGCAATTAAAAATATCGAAAAAATGCCACAATCAACATATGAAGAAATAATAGAAAAATATGTAGAAATGAATATAGCACATCCTTTTAGAGAAGGAAATGGCAGAAGTACAAGAATATGGCTAGATTTAATTTTAAAGAAAGAGCTAAATTTAGTAGTTGACTGGAGCAAAGTAGATAAAACAGATTATTTGCTTGCAATGGAACGCAGTCCAATAAAAGATATAGAAATTAAAGAATTGCTAAAACATAGTTTAACTGATAAGATAAATGATAGAGAAGTATATATGAAAGGTATAGATAATAGTTATCTATATGAAGGCTATTTCACATTTAAAACCGAAGAATTATAAATTAAAACGGTATAAAGAAAAATCTAAAAGGCTGAAAGTCAATAGTTGGGGTGGAAAACTTTGAAAGTTTTCTGCTCCAATATTTTTATGCATTTTTAAAATTACTAGATATTGTTTATTTTTCTTATAAATTAGAACAAAACTGAAAATTTTCAACTTTCAGTTTTAACTATACTTTTTAGCATACTCAATATATAAAAAAGTGTAACCTTTCACTAATTAAACTACACTATATAAGTGTAAGATATCTTATAAAGGAGTTTTTTAAAATTGAAACAAGTAACACAAATAGAAAAATATTATAAAAATAATGAAATTGATATTGACCAAATAATAGAAGATTTTACACCATATATAACCACAATAATAAACAAAGGAACAAATAATAAACTATCATTTGAAGACAAAGAAGAAATATATTCTGACACATTCTTTATATTATGGAAAAATAGAAATAGATTAAATATAAATGTATCATTAAATTCATATTTAGCAGGAATAACCAAAAATTTGATAAAAGAAAAATATAGAAAATTGAAAATAGTCTATGATATTAGTGATTTTGAAAATGATGTATTAAATAGTGTAAATATGTATGAAAATGATAGAGAATTAATATGGGATATAGAACAAAAAATAAAAGGACTAAAAGATATTGATATAAAAATTGTAAATTTATTTTATTATTCATCTGTGTCAATTAAAGATATAGCAAAAAAATTAAATATTTCTGAATTAAATGTAAAGACAAGACTGCATAGAATACGAAAGAAAATAAAGAAAGAATTGAATAACGGAGGAATTTAGAGATGGAATTTAACAAAAATAAAATAAAAACCAAAATTGCTATATCGAGAATAAAAGAGGAGAATGATATAGTTATGGAAAAGAAAAAAACAAGAAATATATTAAAAACAGTTGTGACAGCAATAGCAGGAATAATTTTAAGTGCAGGATTTGTATTTGCAGGGACAGCAGTTTATGAAAGAGTATGGAAAACACCAGAAAAAATTCAATTATCTTCTGGAGATTATGAAGAAATAACAAAGGTAACTGAAGAAAGTAAAAAAGAAAATATATCAGAAGAAGATGCGAAAAAAGTTGCAATAGAAAAATTAAATCAAATTGGATTAAATTCTAATATAGTAAGTACAAATCATTTTAAAGAAATAGATTCAACTAAAATATTGTATTGTTTCGATACAGAAGACAATTATGAAATAACCATTGATGGACAAACTGGAGAATTTTCAGAAATATGGGACAATAATAAAAATACTCAAGATACAAGTAAATATATGACAGAAGAACAAGCAAAAGAATTAGCCAACAAATATTATAAATTATTTGGATACAAAGAGGGAGAATATGAAATAACAAAAGTTCTATCTGTAAACAATGAAGGAAAAGACAGAGGACCAGGATTTAGAATATATGTAACATACAATAAAAAATATGGTGATGTATATAATCCATATGAATATATTACAGTAACATTAGAATCCAAAAACATGAAAATGGCCATGTTTAGAGTTAGGAATATTCCATTTGACAACAATGAAACAGTAATCACAGAACAAGACGCAATAAATATTGCCTTAAAAGAAGATAAAAAAGTAGCAAAAAATAAAGTAAAAAACACAAAAACAAAATTAATGGTAGTAAAAATGAATGCTGATGCCTATGATAGAATAAACAATACAGATAAACATTACGAAGCAATGCAAACACCTAATTATCCGGTTGAAGAAAGAACATATTATAAAGTAGATGATAAAATAAGAAAAGCGTGGGTAGTTGTTATAAATTATGAAGATAATTTTGGAGACAATGTAACAAAAAGATACACAGAGGGAGCATATAGTTATTTTGTTGATGCGACAACTGGCGAAATAATAGGTGGACATACAATGGATTATATTTATAGTGAAAGTAGATAAATTATAGTATTAGTTTTATAAAAAAATTTGAATAATTATAAAAATCTATTGACAAAAGCAATACCTAGATATACAATGTATAAAAATACATAGAATATCTAGGTATATTTATTTTTAAGGAGGGGATAAAAGTGAAAATTAGTAAAGAATTACTAAAAGGAAGCACAACAATGCTAGTATTGGACTTATTAAAAAATCAAAACATGTATGGATATGAGATGATAAAAAAATTAAAAGAAAAATCAGAGAACGTATTTGAACTTAAAGAAGGAACACTATATCCAATATTACATGGACTAGAAGAAAACGGACTTATAACATCATATTGGGACGAAACAACAGCAAAGAAAAGAAAATATTATGCAATAACTGAAAAAGGAAAAAAACAGTTAAAAGAGAAAAAAGAAGAATGGAAAATTTTTAGCAATGGAATAAACCAAGTACTAGGGGGTGTTTCATTTGCAAATTAAAGAATTTTTAAATACTGTATGTGAACAAATAAAATACAAACCAATACGAAATAGCATATCAGAAGAATTAGAAAATCATATAGAAGAATCAAAAGAAAACTATATTGAAGAAGGAATGCAGGAAGAAGAAGCGGAAGAAAAAGCAATTGTACAAATGGGAAATGCAGAAGAAATCGGAAAAAAATTAAACAAGATACATAAACCAAAACTTGATTGGAAATTATTAATAATTTTAATTGTGCTTTTAGGATTTGGATTTTTAGTAGCTTTTACCAGAGCAAGCAGTATAGTATCAGATGGATATGATACGGAAAATGTTATAGGAAGATATATTTGTGCTTTAATAGCAGGTAATATTTTTAGCATATTTATATATTTTATTGATTATACAAAAATAATGAAATATTCAAATATATTTTATATAATTGCAACTTTATTTGTTGTTTATTCATTTCTTTTTGGAATTAATATAAATAATGGACTACCATACATATATATTTCACCATCAATAACATTTTCACCGGTTGTTATTGCAATGTCACTTTATATTATTGCGTTTGTAGGCTTTTTAAATAGTGAAAAACAATATATTACAATATTCAATAAAAATATAAACTTAAAATTAGTTAAAATAATAACATTAAGCATAATTTCTATATTTATTTTTGTAAGTATACCATCTATTGTATCAGCATTTATATTAGGACTTATTTATTTAATAATTGGAACCGTAAAATTAGTGCAAACTAAAACAAATAGAAAAAGAAATTTACTAATCCTTTGGGGAATACCAATATTTTTAGGAACAATTTTATCGCTAAGTGTAATAATTGAAACACCATATATTGTTGATAGATTTGTAGCTGTATATAATCCAGAAAGCCAAGCAGATTGTTATGGATGGATCCCTTTAAATAGAAAAATAATTATAAATTCTGCTCAAACATTTGGTGAAGCAGACGATACTAGCAATGCTTTAGAAATATTTGACGAAGGCACAAATTATGCGTTTATATCAATTTTAGCACATTATGGCTGGGTAGTAAGCATTGGAATAGTAATAGCAGTTTTAGCCTTAAGTATAGAACTAATTATAAATTCAATTAAGATAAAAGAAATTAATGGAAAATTATTAATAATTGGAATGTCTAGTATGTTTATTTTACAAAGTATATTTAATATTCTTATGAATTTGAATTTAATAATTGATGCTAATTTTAATTTGCCATTTGTTTCTTATGGTAGGTTAAAGCTTATTGTTAATATGATATGTTTGGCTTTAGTATTAGCCATTTATAGAAGAAAAGATATACTTATCTTGATGAGCAACCTATAATTTCGGCAACCTGTTCTTGAGTGTATCCATTTGCAAGTCTTGCCTTTTGTAATTTTGAATTTACTTTAATTTTTGATTTTTATTATGTAAAATATAAATAAAATTATTGAGACAATTTGACTTTAACATTTTTTTGGTTGATTTATTGTAATAATATTGTATTTATGATAAGATAAAACAAAATTAAGAAATACAGAAATATTAAGAGGTAAAATAATGAAAATAGGAATAGATATAGATGGAGTTTTAACTGATATAGAACAATGGCAATTAGACTATGGAAGCAAATTTTATTATGAAAACTATTGTTTAGGAATAAAAAATTATAAAGGATATGAAACTAATGAAATATTTGATGTAGATATAAAATTAGATGATGAATTTTGGAATAAATATTTTCGAGAGTATTCAATTAATGTAGAAGCAAGAAAATTTGCAAATGAAGTAATTGATAAATTAAAAGAAGATGGACATGAAATTTATATAATTACGGCTAGAGGTTCTTTTTTAAGCCATTCAGCAGATGTAATGACAATAGAAGAAAATAGAAATATTGTATTAAATTGGCTAAAAATTAATCTATTATATAATACTAAAGATATCGAAGTTAAAATTCACGCAACTTAAAGTCAAAATTAAGCAAAAATCTTGGCGTTCAAATCTTTACTTTTTCAAGAAAAGATGGTATAGTATTAATCATAAATAATTGTACAAGAGCTATATATTTAGGAATATAATTAGGTTCAAATCCTAATAGCTCCATTTTAAGGATATGTATGAAAGTAGTTGAGGTGTGATTATAACACTTTATGTTGTTAATGTTAAACATTAGCCCAACTGTTCGTACTAGCTGTTCTTAAAGAGAAGGATTGGTTTAATTGGATAAGAAATTATGGTGTGACTATAACACTATGTAGTTGTTCTCCAAGAAAGGCTAATCCTTTTTATTTTGAATCATTACTATGCACATACAATCGAACTTTATTTTTTACACAAAATATGTTAAAATTTTAGAAGTTTAAAATTAATAATCTCCTATATGCAACTTATGGAGTTTAATATAAAGTAACTATTAACAATACAAGATGAAAGTCAATTGACAAGGAGGTATAATATATGGCAAAAGATTATAATGGAATTATGCTAAGAGAGCTCGAAAAAGCAGGTACAGGTGCGAAAATGACAAAAGTACCTAAATTAAGAAGATCTAGTCCAGAATCTTTGTTGAAAATTGAACGAGATATTGCTGAAGGTATTGAAAATAATAAAATAATGTCTCATAAAAGTTTCATAAATGCAAGTAACTCAAAAACTAATTAGTTATGGAGAAAATTGTTATGAAACAAAAACTTATAACGCCAGAACAGCAGGCAATTATTGATGCATGAGGTAGAGTTAATTCTTTTTATGATACTTTTAAGGAGAATCGGACAGAAGGAGAAGCAATCGAATATAAAAGATTAATTAGAATGCCTATAGCTGATGATTATGATGAATTAATTGCTAGTTTAAAGTAACAATAATATTTAAAAAAAGCATGTATTGAATCGACAAGATTTAGTATGTACTTTTTTTAGTGTATTTATTGTAATAATTTTACTTTTATGATAATATAAAACAAAATTAAGAGGTATAGAATATTAAGAGGTAGATATAAAAATAATATTATGGAGGATATGATGGATAAATATATAATGATAACTACAACATTTGATAATAAAGAAGAGGCAAATAAAATAATTGAAATATTATTAGAAAATAGATTAGTTAGTTGTTGCCAATTAAGTAATATAACAAGTTCTTATCATTGGAAAGGTAAAATTGAACATACCGAAGAATTATTACTACAAATGAAATCTAAAAAAGAATTATTTAAGGAAATTGAAAAAGTTATATTAGATAATCATAGTTATGAAACTCCACAATTAATTGCCTATGACATTGTAGATGGATATAAAGGATATTTAGATTGGATAGGAGAGGAAACAAAATAATGAAATTATATGTAATTAGACATGGACAAACTAACTGGAATTTAAAAGGAATAATACAAGGACAAAAGGATATTGAACTTAATGATAAAGGAATAAATGAAGCAAGAAAAGCAAAAGATGAGTTCAATAGTTTAAAAATAGATTTAATTATGTGTTCTCCATTAAAAAGAGCAAAAGAAACAGCAAAAATTTTGAATACAGATAAAAATATAAACATTATATATAAAAGTGAATTAATAGAACGAGGACTTGGCGATTTTGAAGGAGAAAGTTGCATTACTGAAGAAGATGATATATATAATTACCATATGAATAAAACAATAAGAAATATAGAACCAGTAGTAGATTTATGTAATAGAGTTAATGAATTAATAGATGAAATCAAGAATAAATATAAAGGAAAAAATATTTTATTAGTTACGCATAGTGGAACAGCAAGAGCCATTGAAAGATATTTCTATGGCATTGATGAAAATGGAGATTTACCACCAGAAAATTTAAAAAATTGCGAAATTAGAGAATACGAAATAATGGAGAAATAAAAATGATATTTAGTGTATTAGCATTTATAGCAGTAATTGTAAGCATCTGTATAAAAGATAGAAAAAAATCTTTAGTAGTACAATCTTTAAATTGCATATGTGAAGCAATCTATGATTTTATTATATCTGCATTTACAGGTTCAGTATTAAGTATAATAAATTTTATAAGGACATGCTTATTTATAAACAAAGATAAATTTAGTAAAAAAATATATCTTTTGATATTAATACTATTTGAATCACTAATTGCAATCAATTGTATATTTACTTGGAATGGAATAATTTCATTATTACCAACAATAGGCTCGATGATTAGAGCATATTGTTTATGGCAATCCAATATGAAATTAGTCAGAATATCAGGTATAACAACAGGGATATTATATGGTTCATATTATATTTATTATCATAGTTGGTTTATGGTATTAGGAGATTTAATATTATTGATTACTGGAATAATAGCTGTATATAAAAATGATATAAAGAAAATATATAAAAATAAACAGATGAAAAAAGGAGCAAAATAAAATGAGAATAGGAATAGATATAGATGGAGTTTTAACTGATATAGAACAATGGCAATTAGACTATGGAAGCAAATTTTATTATGAAAACTATTGTTTAGGAATAAAAAATTATAAAGGATATGAAACTAATGAAATATTTGATGTAGATATAAAATTAGATGATGAATTTTGGAATAAATATTTTCGAGAGTATTCAATTAATGTAGAAGCAAGAAAATTTGCAAATGAAGTAATTGATAAATTAAAAGAAGATGGACATGAAATTTATATAATTACGGCTAGAGGTTCTTTTTTAAGCCATTCAGCAGATGTAATGACAATAGAAGAAAATAGAAATATTGTATTAAATTGGCTAAAAATTAATCAAATACATTATGACAATATAATCTTTAGTCCAGAAGATAAATTAGAAATATGCAAACAAAATAATATAGATTTAATGATTGAAGATAAGCCTAAAAATATAAACACAATATCTAATGAAATACCTGTAATTTGCTATCATGCAAATTATAATGAGCAATGCAATGGAAAAAATATTTATAGATGTTATAGTTGGTATGACATATATAGAAAAATAAAAGAAATATTTTAAAATGGAGAAGAGAAAATAATGTCATTAATAGAAGTAAAAGATTTAGTAAAAAACTATAAAATTATAGAAAAAGAAGATGGATTATTAGGTTACTTAAAAAATCTAATTAAACCAAAATATAAAGAATTTACAGCAGTAAATAATATAAATTTGAATATTAACGAAGGTGAATTAGTAGGCTACATAGGAGAAAATGGAGCAGGAAAATCAACAACAATAAAAATGCTCACAGGTCTGTTATCACCAACATCTGGACAAGTTGTAGTAAATGGAATTGTGCCAAATGAAAAAAGAATAGAAAATAACAAAAATATAGGTGCAGTTTTTGGACAAAAAACGCAATTATGGTGGGACTTACCCGTAATTGAGTCTTTTAGACTAATTAAAAAAATGTATAGAATTCCAGAAAATGAATATAGAAAAAATTTGAAGAAATTTACTGAATTATTACAGTTAGAAGATTTATTAGAAAAACAAGTAAAAAATTTAAGTTTAGGGCAAAAAATGAGATGTGAAATTGCAGCAACATTTTTGCATAATCCTAAAATAGTTTATTTAGATGAACCAACAATTGGACTGGATGTTTTAGTAAAAGAGAATATTAGAAAATTTATTAAAGATATAAATAAAGAAAAAAATACAACAGTAATACTTACAACACATGATTTAAAGGACATTGAAGATGTATGTGACAGAATAATACTATTAGATAAAGGTCAAATAATCTTTGATGGAGAAAAACAAAAATTCAAAGATACATATGGAAATAGTGTTTCAGCTGAAATCATTTTAAAAAATAAAAAAGCGAGTATAACTGAAAGTTTATATGATGAAGACTTTGAAATTGTAGAAGAAAACGAAGAAAGCATAAAAATAAAATTTGATCATGAAAAAATGACAATTGTAAAAATAGTCGAGATGATTTCAAAATATGGAGATATAGTAGATATTCATATGAAAGAAGCAGAATTAGAAGATATATTAAAAGAAATATATAGAGGAGTAAAAATATGTTAGAAACATGGTTAGCATTAGCACGAGTACATTTTAAACAATATTCTATTTATAAATCCAATTTCTTTTTATGGACATTAAATAGAATAGTAGAAGTTGTTGTTTACGTTTTTGTATGGCAAGCAATATATTACCAAACAGGCAATGCAGGTGGATATAGTATAGAATATATGGTTACATATTATATTTTAGTTATTTCAATTAAAGCGATAGCAACGTGGGGAATAAATGAAGATATTGCAAAATCAATTAGAAAAGGGCAGCTAAATAAAGAATTACTGAGTCCAATTTCATATTTTAAATATTGCTTTGGATTATATATGGGAGAAATTGGATATGCAATTCCAATCTCAATAGCGACATTTATAATATGTTCAATTTTTTGGAGTGTACAACTTCCTGTAAATTTTATAAATTTTTTATTATTTATATTTGTAATAATACTTATACTTCCAATATCATTTTTTATACAAATGATAGTTGGAACAATTGGATTCTATACAAACTCAATTTGGGGAATGCAAATTTTAAGGCAATCAATTATATCAATTTTTTCAGGATTAATTGCACCACTTACATTATTTCCTGAATGGTTTCAAAAAATTGCAAATATACTTCCATTTAAAGAATTTATATATACTCCTATAAATATTTATTTAGGAAATATTCCTTTGAATGAAATAGGATTTGTAATATTAAAATTAATATTATGGTCATTGATTTTATATGCAATATCAAAAGCATTTTTTAAATATTCAGTAAAGAAAATAACAATAAATGGAGGATAAAATGAGAAGAGTATTTGACAATATTAAATTGTACTTATCATTTTTCGTAGCATCTTTAAAAGAACTACTAATATATAGAATAGATTGTTTAACCGGTATGATTTCACAAATAGTTACTCAAGCAGTAGAAGTTATATTTATTTGGATTACATTTCAAAATACAGAAAATCTTGCAGGCTGGAACTTTAAACAAGTACTTTTATTATATGGTACAACATTGATATCAATTGGAATTCTGGACTTATGTTTTGATTCATTATATGATATAGGACCAAAATACATTAGAGATGGAGAATTTGATAAAATCTTATTAAGACCAGTTCATCCACTAATTTCAATAATAGGGAGTTCAAAGAGTTTTACAGCTATTGGATATTTTGGATTAGGATTATTTATAGCAATAAAAATGTTAATAGAGTTATCTATTCCAATTACCTTTTTTCTTGTTTTAAAAATAGTTGTATTTAGTATTATTGGGGCTGCAATTATTGGAGCTATATTAACTATATTTAGTATTTCATCATTTTGGACGTATAAATCTAATGAAGTGATATGGACATTTTATGGAATACATACATTTGCACAATATCCAATTGATATATACAACGGCTTTATTAAAATATTAATAACAGTAATTTTACCATTTGCATTTGTTGCATATTATCCAACAATGAATTATTTGGGAATGGATAAATATATGATTTATTTATCTCCAATTATAATGGTAATCTTATGGATAATAGCTATTAAAGTTTGGAATTGGGCACTTAATAAATATAGAAGTACAGGGAGTTAAGAAGATGAACACAGGAATAGATATAGATAATGTAATATCAAACTTTGATGAAGTATTAAAAAAAGAATTTTTAATACATGACAAAGAACTAAGAAATACAGGAATAATTAACGCAAAAGCATATATGACAAAAGGAATGTTTGACTGGACTGATGATGAAATATGGACATTTTATTTAGAAAACATAGGAAAAATAACTCCTAATCTAGATGTAATTGAAGGTGCAAAAGAATATATTGAAAAACTAAAAAATGATGGACATACAATAGTAATTATTACAGGTAGAGATAATGGAGAATATAAAGATCCATATACTATGACAAAAAAATGGCTAAAAGAAAAAGGAATAGTATATGATAAATTAATATTCACAAACGGATATAAAAATGGAAAACAAGGTAAAGCAGAAAAATGTTTAGAAAATGACATTGATGTAATGATAGATGATTCAGCCAGAATTTGTAGAGAATGTTTAAAAAAAAATATTACTACACTTATAATGGACAAGCCGTTTAATAGATATGCAACAGAAATAACAAGAATTTACAATTGGAAAGAAATTTATGAATTTATTACAAATTATAAAAAAGAAAAAGTAAATGTAATATTAGATACAGACACATATAATGAATGCGATGACCAATTTGCACTAGCGTATTTATTGAAAAACCAAGATAAATTTAATATTGAAGCAATAACAGTAGCACCATATTCACATCAATCAAGGAATGTGTCAGTAAGAGAGGGACAAGGATTAAGTTATAACGAAATTTTAAAAATATGCAAATGGTTGAATTTTAATATAAATAATAAAGTATTCAAAGGCTCAATGGATTATGTACAAAATGGATATGATGAAACTAATGACGCTGTAAATAAAATTATAGAAATTGCAAGCAAAAATAAAAAGACATATATTTTAGCAATTGGAGCAATTACAAATGTTGCTTTAGCAATTAAGAAAGAACCTAAAATAATTGATAAAATAGAAGTTATATGGTTAGGTGGAAATGAACTAGGATATAAAGATAATTTTGAATGTAATTTTAAACAAGATATTGAAGCAGTAAAAATAGTATTCAATTCAAAAGTAAAAATGACTATATTACCATGCAAAAATGTTGTATCAGACTTGAAAATAGATATAAATACTTTAAAAAATAATTTGGAAAATAAATCAGAATTGTGCAATTATTTAATTGAAAGATTTTATAATGATGGATATCATGGAATACAAGAAACAAGAGTGATTTGGGATATATCAGTAATAGCATATATGATAAATAAAAATTGGTTTAATACAAAAGAAAAAAGTTGCCCTAATATCAGAGAAGATAGTTCTTACGAATTGACTGATAATAGACATGTTATTACTTTTGTAACTAAATTAGATAGAGATAAAATATATAACGATTTATTTAAGAAACTAGGAGATAAATATGAAATTAACAAGTAGTGAAGCACTAAAAATATTAGAAGAAACACGAAAAGATTTTGAAAATCAAAGATGGATAGACCATTCAATATGTGTTGGCAAAT
>OMGL01000041.1_pt1 | contig 89507 bp, 75 predicted proteins | sample 1645831 | NCBI WGS metagenome assembly OMGL01 (sample SAMN00849301, study PRJEB25192) | human gut metagenome | reverse complement strand
AAGGAATCCTTATGGACTCAGTCTCAAAGAATACGGGCTGAAATTCTTTTCAAGGAATATCCCGATATAAAGAAAGGATATTATCTGTCTATGCGGTTAGGCTTAATCTATCATCAGTGTAAGTTTAAGGATATTGCTTTGACAAGGCTGGCAAGGTGGTATGATGAAGTAGATAAATCAGGGTTCCTCACCTTTGGAAGGGTCGCACGTTCTATACAAACACATTATCTGGATATAATCAATTTCTTTGAAAGGAGGGCAACCAATGCAGCAGCAGAGTCATTCAATGCTAAAATCAAAGCATTTAGAGCACAGTTCAGAGGAGTAAGAGATAGAGCTTTTTTCTTATATAGACTTGCTAAATTATATGCTTAAATATAAAATCCCTCAGATTGTTACGTTGATCCCTATTACCCCGTATATAGAGAAATTAGGATTGTATGGAGTTTCATAGAAATTCTATGCGTAAACATAATCAACTCAAACAGTTTGTTTACGCATTGTTTACGCAAGAGCAAGAAAAAAGCAGCTACGAAATTCGTAACTGCTTGATTTCCTTTGTGGACCAGCCTGGGCTTGAACCAGGGACCTCCAGATTATGAGTCTGTTGCTCTAACCAACTGAGCTACAAGTCCGGTGTATCCTTATATCGGATAGCGGGGACAAAAGTAGTATTTTCTCTTGAAATATGCAAGCGTTTCAGATAAAAATGCGAATGTTCTTTGTTTAGAATTTATATGTTCGTTTAGGATTCTTGGGAAACCACCCTTTTTTTACCCGCTCTTCTTGTTCAAATACTTCTTTGATGGTCCAAAATGAGGAGAAGGCGAATACGCCTAGCAGCGAGGCTACCAAAATATTATCGGTACACAGTGAAGCAATGGCACCGCCGATTCCCAACAATAGGAAAATCCACCAGCATTTAGTTCCCCAATAATATTCGGCTTTTACTACTATGGGGTGGAAGATGCCTATGATAAGGAAAGTACAGATACCGATTACAAGTCCTGACAGGTGATATTCGTTTAAGAAATCCATATTTATATAAAGTGATAAGGTGGTGAAATCATGGGGTTATGTCAGAACAAATAATAAGTGTTTTTTGTTTTGGCACAACCCCATTGTTTTATTTATCTTACTTTTCCGGGCAAATAGGAATTTCTTTCTTGATGCTTTGTTCCAGTGAAATTAATGTTTCTGTTGCAGTGACGCCGGGGATTTCCTGCATCTTGTTATTCAGCAAGTCCATTAGGTGTTCGTTGTCACGCGCATACACTTTGGTCAGCATGGTGTACGGACCGGTGGTAAAATGACATTCCACGATTTCGGGAATCTTTTGCATCTCGGTAACAACAGCCTTGTACATGGAGCCTTTTTCCAGTTTGATTCCTACATAAGTACAAGTCCTGTAGCCCAAAGACTTAGGGTTTACATGGTAGCCGGAGCCGACAATAACGCCCAAATCAATCAAGCGCTGTACGCGTTGGTGAATGGCGGCACGTGATACACCACATTCAGCAGCTACATCCTTAAAAGGAATACGGGCATTTTGGGAAATGATTTCCAGAATCTGCCGGTCAAGATTGTCTATTTTTTCCATAATAGTAAATAAGTAAAGTTCTTGTTCTTATCAAATAGTAAGCAAATATAGGACTTTATTTTAATTTATCTATAGAATGGAGCGAAAAAAAGAATAAAAGTGATAATACGATAAAGTGATAGGGTAATAAGGTGATAAAGTGATAATGGATGGCAAGGTGATAAAGTGGTAGGGGGATAATGGAATAGGGCGGTGAAGTATCGTCGCTTCACCGCCCTATCGCTTTTATGGCATGATCGTTTTATTTTTCGATACCTACCAGTTCCACTTCAAAAATCAGAGTAGAGAACGGTTTGATTGGGCCGCCGGTTTCTCTTGCGCCGTAAGCCAGTTCTTGTGGGATGTAAAGTTCCCACTTAGAACCTACAGGCATCATAGTGAGGGCTTCTGTCCAGCCTTTGATAACTTGGTTGGCACGGAACGTAGCAGGTTCTTTACGCTTGTAAGAGCTGTCGAATTCGGTTCCGTCAATCAGCGTACCTTTGTAGTTTACTTTTACTTTGCTGCTATCAGCGGGGATTTCACCGGTTCCTTTGGTGATAATCTTATATTGCAGACCGCTCGGAGTGGTTACAACACCTTCTTTGGTCTTGTTTTCAGTAAGGAATTTTTCACCGGCAGCTTTGTTGTCGGCGTATTTCTTTTCCATGGCTTTAGCCTTTACTGCATCCATCTGGGTCTGCATGAAAGTCTGAGCTTCTTCTTTGGTCATGATGCCTTTGCCTACAACTCCGGCAACGAAACCTGCCAACAGGTTTTCACGGCTGATGGTTTGTGTAGAGTCTCCACCGAAAATCTGTTGGTTGAAGCCTTCTACCCATTGTTTGCTTACCATCTGTCCGATTTGCAGACCTGCCATGTAAGCAACGTCTTTCTTGTCGATTTTGCTTGCACCTTCGTTGAAACCTTTCAGGAAGTCTGTCATTTGAGTAGAATCGATACCCTGCTGTGCGAGATATTGATCCAGACCTTCGGTACGTGCCATACCGATGGCGTAAGATAATGAGTCAACGTCTGTTTTGAGGTTCGCTTTCGGGCTTTGTGCAGTACAGGATGCCAAACCGGCAGCTGCTGCAAGAGCCATGATAAATGTTACTTTTTTCATTTTGCTTTTAAAATTATTTGTTTAATACTTTAAGTAGTTCCACTTCAAAAATGAGTGTGCTGTGCGGTGGAATCATCTCACCTGCTCCCTGGGCGCCGTAAGCCAGCTCGCTGGGGATGTAGAGTTTCCATTTGGCGCCTTCGGGCATCAGTTGCAGGGCTTCCACCCAACCCGGGATTACCTGGCTGACGCCGAATGTGGCAGGCTGGCCGCGCTTGATGGAGCTGTCGAACAGTGTTCCGTCAATCAGCGTACCTTCGTAGTGGCATTGTACCTGGTCGGTAGCTTTGGCATAAGTGCCTGTGTTGCCTTCGTTGATAACTTCGTACTGGAGCCCGCTGGGCAGCGTAACCACTCCCGGGCGTTTTTTGTTTTCTTCAAGGAACTTCTTGCCGGCCTCGATATTGGCGGCATTCATTTTCTGTTCCAGTTCTTCGAAGTACTTATTTACTATTTCGCGGGCTTCCGTATGGCTGATAGCCGTCTGGTTGCCTTCCAAGACATCTTTGATTGCTTGTGCAAAGTCATCTACTGCGATGCCTTTAGCACCCATACTTAAAAGATTCTGACCTATTCCAAGGCCGATAGCATAACTGAATTTATCCATAAAATGTTTTTGTTGGCGGCTGAAATCATTTCTTTTCCAGCCTATTGCAAATTAATGAATGGCAAAAATACGTCTTTTATTTGAATGATTTTGTTTTTTTCAGATTAAAAAATCTTAGTAAGTGAAAATAACTTCCCTCTTTTGGGGTATTATTCATACATTTGTATGACTATATGAACTTTAAGGAGATATAAAGATGAAGAACTTGGTTGTTTTGTCCGGTGCAGGTATGAGCGCCGAGAGTGGTATCAGTACTTTTCGCGATGCGGGCGGACTGTGGGATAAATATCCGGTGGAACAGGTGGCGACTCCCGAAGGCTATGCCCGTAATCCGGAGTTGGTTATCAACTTTTATAACGAGCGTCGCAAGCAATTGCTGGATGTAAAGCCGAATGCCGGACACATCGGGCTTGCAGAGCTGGAAAAGGACTTCAATGTAACGGTCGTTACGCAGAATGTCGATAATCTGCACGAGCGTGCCGGGAGCAAACGCGTGATTCATCTGCATGGCGAGCTGACAAAGGTCTGTTCCAGTCGCGACCCTTATAATCCGCACTACATAAAGGAACTGAAACCGGATGAGTACGAAGTGAAGTTGGGAGATAAAGCCGGCGACGGTACTCAGCTTCGTCCGTTTATCGTTTGGTTCGGCGAGTCGGTTCCTGAGATTGAAACGGCTGTGGATTATGTGGAGAAAGCGGATATATTCGTCATTATCGGTACTTCGATGAATGTATATCCGGCTGCCGGATTGCTCAACTATGTGCCTCGCGATGCCGAAGTGTACCTGATAGACCCTAAGCCGGTGGATGTACATTCCATGCGGCAGATACATGTAATTCAAAAAGGAGCATCGGAAGGCGTGCAGGAGTTGCGCTCGTTGCTTAAACCTTAGGCGTGCCGTTCACAGTCTATGTATGTGCCACTTTAATGGCACGCTTATGCCTATATGCTGGCACAAGATTGCCAATGAAGTGGCACATACAATTTTCAAGCTGTACGGATTATTTTTTCAGTACCGCCCTCAGTACGAACCAGACATGATAGGCTGCCGTGCTTATCAGACCGTAATATTGCGCCATAATGCGGAAACGTTCTTTAAGCGAGGCTTTCCTGTTTTGGGTAGTCATGCCCTCGTCCAGATAGTCTATTATCGTGAGGCGGGTATTGTGCAGCGTGTGTGCCTTTTTCATGATGCGGATGCACCAGTCAAAGTCGGCGGAAAAGCGGTACTTCAGGTTATACGGTTCTACTAAAGTGCGTTTGGCAAAGAAGGCCTGATGGCAGACAAGCATCCCTTGTCTGAAGCTTTTCCATGTCAGCGTTTCCGGGGCGGAAAGACGGCGCATACGTACGAAATGCCCTTCTTTGTCCACCAGGGCCGTTTCACCGTACATCACATCGGGTAGCTCGCTTCCCGGCAGCGTATGTACCATTTGTTGCAGCGTATCGTCTTCGTGGAAGCTGTCGCCGGCATTAAGGAAGCAGAGGTAATCGCCCGTAGCCAGTCGGATGCCTTTGTTCATGGCATCGTACAGGCCTTTATCGGGTTCGCTTGTCACCTTTGCGATGTGATCCTTATAACGGTCTATGATGGAGAGTGTCTTATCCTTCGACGCTCCATCCACAATGATATACTCCACGTGGCGGTAGGTTTGCGAGATAACGCTCTGGATGGTATCTTCCAATACAGCCTCGGCATTGTAGGTCACGGTAATGACGCTGAACTTGGGGGTGGGATGGTTATGCATTTCTTCCAGTGACTTTGTTGTACAGGTCAATATATTTCTTGGCGATGGCGCTTTCCGAATAGTGGGTGACGGCCTTCCGGCAGGCCTGCTCGGCGAGGCTGGGATAATCCGGGTCGGTAAGTGTCCAGTAGATGCCGTTGGCAAAATCCTCGGACGACTTGTATTGCGCCACGTATCCGTTGTGCAGGTGGTCTATCATTTCGGGAATGCCGCCCACGTTGAAGCCGACGCAGGGAATGCCGCATGCCATGGCTTCCATAATCATGTTGGGCAGGTTCTCTTCCAGCGAAGGGGTGACGAAGAGGTCTACCGCATTGTATATGTTTACCAACTGGTGTTCGTTGCTCACAAAGTCCAGCGGATAGACCTTGAAAGGCAGCAGGTTGGCCAGTTGCTGCGACTCTTTGCCGAAAATGACGACGCCGAGCTTCGTTTTCAGTTCGGGGTGCTTTTCCGCCAGTAGTGCGCACGATTCTACCAGGTAGTCGATGCCTTTCCGTTTGTCCGTTGTTTTCACCGAACCGAACAGTACGAGTCTGGCGTCCTGCGGCAGTTGGCATCTGTTGCGTGCTTCTTGCTTGTTGTGCGGCTTAAACAGGTTGGTATTGATAGGGTTGGGAATGCAGGTAATCGTGTGTCCGGCGAGCAGGGCGCTTTTCTTGGCCAGTCCTTCCAGCCAGTGGCTGCATGTTACGAAATTGATGTGCCGTCCCTGATACAACTCCTGCTTCTTGCGGAAAGTCCGGTAGGAGAGGTCTTTTCTGCTGCCGTTGCCGTGGATGAAAGGACAGTTGCCACACTCCTGCTGATAGCGGGTGCACTCGCGGGCATGGTGGCAGATGCCGGTGCACGGCCACATGTCGTGCATGGTCCATACCACGGGTTTGCCTGAGGCAAGGATTTTCTCGATGTTCTTTAAAGATAACATTCCCTGGTTTATCCAGTGGAGATGAATGACATCCGCCTGCTGGAACTCCGGAAGAGAGGTAATGTCCGTACCTGTATTGGCGATGTCCACGGCAAAGATATTCTCCTTTTTGAAGCGGTTGGCTTTCCATATGACGATACGCTCCCATACGAATTTCCATATCATGCGCCAGTTGTAGTTTAATGAAACCACGGTGATTTGGTCGGTCTGCTTGTCGCGTACCAGAAGTTTGGCCTTGATGCCGTTGTTCTTGAGCGACTCCATCAGTCTGCTGGCCGCTACGGCTGCCCCGCCGATGCGTTCGGATGTATTGATTAATAGTACTCTCATTTTTGTGGAATGTTTGGACAAAAGTACTGCTTTTGCCGCTTTCTGCTCTATAAATCTTTTATTTTTTTAGTCTGTAACCGCTAAACTCCCTATCTTTGCCGAGGTTAAAAGCTCGTAATGCCGGGAGCAGTGGAGATGTTGCACTGAGCAACGGATTGAACGTCGTGGAAAACGAGTTTTTCGCCGGAAGAAACCTGGAGTTCATCGGTAGAAAATAAATGTGAATATGGGAGATAAAGGAATGAAAAAGCTGGAGCTACTGTGGCAGACTTTCCTGAGCGTGGTGAAGATTCTGCTACAATCCAAATGGCGTACGCACCTACCGTCGTCGTTCAGTAATCCGGAAGAGCTGTTGATACTTGCCAACGGTCCTTCATTGAACCGTACGGTTCGGGAAGCTCCGGACTTTGTACAGGGCAAGACGCTGCTGGCGGTGAATTTCTGCGTTACTTCCCCGATGTTCGAGCAGCTCCGCCCGGAGATATATCTGATAGCCGACCCTCTGTTCTGGATTGTTCCCGAGAAGCGGGTACAATTGTTCCGGACGCTTGCCGAAAAAACTGCTTGGCCGATGAGTCTGTTTATTCCCGCCCGTGCTTTGAAGAACAAAGAGTGGCAGCCTATGTTGGCGGGTAACAGGAATATTCGCCTCTGTATTTACAATACCACTCCGATAGAAGGTGTGCAGGGATTCTGCAACTGGGTATTCGCTAAGGGTTGGGGTGTGCCCCGTCCGCACAACGTACTGATTCCTTCTATTGCCATCGGGTTGCGTTTACCTTTCAAGAAAATTTATCTGGCAGGCGCCGATCACTCCTGGTTGCCGGAAATCACGGTGACGGACGACAACGTGGTACTGATGCACCAAAAACATTTCTATGACCAGAATAAGTCGCAGGCGGCAACGGTGACGCAGGAGAATCTGCATAGCGCACGGCTTTATACGATACTTTACCACATGTATGTGGCCTTTAAGTCCTACTTCGTGCTCGAAGCCTATGCGCGCCGGTTGGGCAAGGAAGTGATCAACGTTACGCCGGGCAGTTATATAGACGCTTTTAAACGAATGAAAGTATGAAAGACGGAATCATCATTCAGGCACGTACCGGTTCTACCCGGTTGCATAATAAAATACTGCTCCCTTTCTATGGCGGGCAGCGCATTATCGACATTTTAATCGGAAATATCAAGCAGGCCTGCGCCGATAAGACTATTGTGCTTGCCACTACCGACCGTCCGCAGGATGATATACTGGCAGAGGTTGCCCGCGAAGCAGGTATCTGTTGCTACCGGGGAGACGAGGACAATGTACTCGACCGCTTTATCCGGGCTGCCGAAACATTCAACCTTGACCGCTTTATCCGTGTCTGTTCGGACAATCCTTTCCTGCGTCCCGACAGCTTCCGGGCTTTCTTCGAGGAGCACGATGCCCGTCCGGCAGATTATATCGCTTACGGTTTTGCAGACGGCCGTCCCACTATCAAATCTCATTTGGGCTTGTTTGCCGAGCTGACGACTGCCGATGCCCTGCGCCGTGCAGCCGCCGCTACGCAGGAAAAACTGTACATAGAGCACGTTACGATTTATCTCTATACACATCCCGAAGCGTTCAGCGTTCGCCTGCTTCCGTTGCCCGATGAGCTGGAAGGGCGGTTGGATCTTCGCTTTACGCTCGATACAATGGAGGATTTCACCCTGTTGCAAGAACTTTACGCCGCTTTCTGCGAGCAGACCGACCATAGCATCCATGCACTGCTCCGGTTGGTGGAGGCACATCCGGAGTATAGGGCCAAAATGCTGGAAAATATAGCGAAAAACGAAAAATAAGCTCCGGCTTTATCGCAGGGAGACTTCTTGGAAAAGGAAAAGATTATGCTGCCGGGAAGAGGCCGGAAACAGTCGCTGACCGGACTCCATTCAGCCACTGACTGAAAGGGGGATGACTCCCTGACTGAATGCCTTTCACTCCCTGACTCATTGTCCCCCTTTCTACAGTGTATTGGGGCAGGGAAGGAAGATAGATTTGATGATAGTAAACAAAAATAACAGTTGCCGAATGAAGAGTACATACATTATCGGAGAAATAGGACAGAACCATAACGGTTCCGTCGATATCGCCAAGTTGATTGTAGACCTGGTGTCACGTCCCGTACGCGAAGAAGTCTTTAATCTGGAACTCCGTCCTATGGACGCGGTAAAGATGACCAAGCGGGATTTGAATGAAGAACTGACCGATTCGCAGATGAACCGTCCGTACGACTCTCCCCACTCTTTCGGACGCACCTATGGCGAGCACCGCGCTTATCTGGAACTGACGGACGAGGAGCATTTTGAAGTTTACAAGCATGCCAAGTCATTGGGCCTGGACTTCGTGGAAACACTGTGCTCAAAAGGCTGCATGTCTTTATTGAAGCTCTTTACGCCCGACCGCCTCAAGGTGGCAAGCCGCGACCTTACCAACCTGCCGCTGTTGGAAGTGATGGCGGAAACCAGGATTCCTATCATCCTTTCCACCGGTATGGCAGGCAAGAAGGAACTGGACGATGCTCTGGAGGTTATTACCCGTTATCACAACGATATATCCATACTGCATTGCGTATCGCAGTATCCCACTCAGCCCGATAATCTGAACCTGAGAACGATAACTTATCTGAAACAGCATTACGGACAATACCATATCGGCTTTTCCGACCACACCATTGGCATTGCCGCTCCGGTGGTTGCCGTAGGAATGGGTGCGGAGATTATAGAGAAGCACGTCACCATTGACCGCCGCATGAAGGGAACAGACCAACAAGGTTCTCTGGGACCGGACGGTGTGAACCGCATGATTCGTGATATCCGCATTGCCGAGCATTGGCTGGGCAGGGAGGAACTGTATATCGACCCTGCCGTCTCTGCCGCCAAAGTGAAACTGGAGCGTTCCATTGCTACGAACAAGGCGCTGCATCCCGGCGATATTATCACGGAAGAGGATATTCACCTGCTTAGTCCGGGCGACGGCTTTAAGTGGGCGGAACGAGATAAGGTGGTAGGCCGTCGGGTACGGAAGGAGATACCGCGTAACGAGATTATTTATCCGTCATTGATTGAGGAATGAGACTGCTTGCCGTTGTTGTGCTTTATCATCCCGGTAAGGATTTGGCCGGGAATATCAACAGTTATCTGTCGCAGGCAGACAGATTACTGTTGTGGGATAATACGCCCGGAGGCGGAAGGGAACAGTTGCCTTTGTCGGGCGTCACTCATCCGGAGCGTCTGGAATACAGAGGGTGTGGACGGAATGTAGGCATCGGCACTGCGCTGAATGATGCCGTGGCTTACGCCCGCGAGCATGGATATACGCATCTTTTGACGCTGGACCAGGACAGTTACTTCCTGCCAGGAGTTTTCCGGGATTATACGGCTGCCATCCGGAGTTACGGGGAAGAAAAGCGGGTTATTTTCTCCGTCAATTATTTTATAAAGTCTCAGCAGGCTCCGCTTTATCCCGTTGCCGACAGGGTGGATGAGGTCTCTTCCGCCATGACTTCCGGTACTGTTTATCCGGTCGGCTTGTTCGAAGAACTGGGCGTTTTTATGGAAGAGTTGTTTGTATGGGGCATCGACTGCGAGTACTGCTGGCGTGCAGCGCGTAAAGGAGTACGGACGGTTTGTTTCAAAAATATCCTGTTGCAGCACGATTTGGGGTATCAGAAGAAGAAACACCGCTTGCTGGGTAAGGAGGTTTTTCCGAACGAGTATCCGCCGGCACGTACTTATTACAATGTGCGCAATGGCATGGTACTTCACAGACTCTATCCTGAGAGCCTGAACCTGAAAGCCCATTTACGCTACCATCTATATAAACGGATTGTCTTTGTGCTGTTGTATGAAAAGCAGAAGATAGCCAAATGGAAAGCTCTGTGGGACGGCTATCGTGACGGAAAACGCGGTAAATTGGGAGAGCGTGGGCAATAGATATTCTTACATTCTTAATCTTAAAAGAAATAACAGGCATGTTACCGAAATTAGTTATTACCGATATTGACGGTGTATGGACCGACGGCGGAATGTATTATACTGCCGAAGGGGACGTTATGAAACGCTTTTCCGTGAAAGACGGCTGGGGAGTGATTTTTCTGCGCGAATTAGATATACCCGTTGCCATTATGACCGGTGAGAATACGCAAATCGTGCAGAAGCGCGCCGATAAGTTGAAAATCGACTATTGTTATTTAGGGGTCAAGGATAAAGTGGCGCAGGCTGAGGAGTTATGCCGCGAATTGGGTATTTCGTTGGGCGAGGTTGCCTTTATCGGTGACGACCTGAATGATTTGCCGCTACTGCGTCTGGTGGGTTACAGCGCCTCTCCCAGCAATACGCCCGAATATGTGAAGCGGGAAGTAAAGTATGTAACGGCCGCACATGGCGGTTATGGAGCTTTTCGCGAGTTTGTGGAGAAGCTGCTGAGCGATAACGGCGTGCTGGAAAAGACGGTTGGGAAATTCCTGTAATGTCCTCTTTGCGTGTGGATGGGTCGTTTTCGCCGGACGTGTCAGATGTGCGGTAACGGTATCACTCTGGAAACGGCGGCTCTTCCCCGTTTCATCATGCCTTTGACAAATCCTGCCAGCCTTTGTGTGGCTGATTGCGGGCGGGGCAATTCCATACGTTTCACATCTTCCATAGTCCACTGCGGTTGATATTGCAGAAGCCGTTTTTCCGTATGCTCTATTTGTTCTTGCTGTCCTTTGCCGATGTAATGGCGGATGAGGTTCAGGCATATCTGCGCATGGGATTGCCGGAGATTGTCGTATACGTCAGTCCTTCTTTCTTTAAAATAATCCATTAGCAACTCCCGGACAATGAGTGCGATGTCCAGTTTCCGGTCTGTTCCGGCTTCACTCCAGATTGCTTTTTCGTGTTGGCGGTAGACGGCCATCGGACGCTTTATATAATGTATCTTCCCGAATTGTGCATTCAGCAAATGTATGGCATAGTCGTAGGTGCTGACACGGGCAAACCATTCGGGCAGTTCGCCGAACAAGCCCCGGCGGAACAAAGCGGATACGTTGGAGATGTAATTGCTGCGTGCAAGGTCTGATATGTCTGTATCCTGCTTCTGCCCGCCATTGCTGAGGCTCTTGGTTCCGCGGTCTTCGTAGTAGTTGATAACCCGGTGAAAACAGGTGGAATAGTCGGGATGCGTATCCAGAAAATCTGCCTGGATTTGCAGTTTCCGTTTGTCTGTCCAGAAGTCATCGCCCTCGCAGATGGCGATATATTGTCCCCGACATTGGGCGTAGGTTTGTATGAAGTTCTGTTGCAGTCCCAGATTTTTCTTCCGGTTGAATAGGACGATTTGTTCCGGGTACTTTTTTTGCCAGTCCGCGCAAATCGTTCCCGTACAGTCCGTACTGGCATCGTTCCCTATGACCAGTTCAAAGGGGAAGTTTGTCTCTTGCAGCATTACGCTGCGGATGGCCTCGTTGATGTAACGTTCCTGATTGTAGGTGAGCATCAGGACGCTGACTTTAAATCCGGTATTATTGTTCATGTCCTTTTTTCTTTCGTATTAATTCCAGCGAGTCTTTCAGTATCTTCGAACCGGTGATATAGGCCGTACCTATATAAATGACCGTGCCGGCTGCCGCTTGTGTGACGAGCAGTAGCAACTGGTTCTCTATCCATCCGCCAATGGGCAGTAGCAATAAGGTCATCAGAATGCTGAGTCCTGCATATGGCAGTAAATCCATAAGTTGCATGGAAAAGCGGTATCCCGTGTAATGGGCGGTGTAAATCATATTGATAATGTATACCAGCAGGCGGGTGACTACAAGACCTGCTACCATCGTCAGCACATCTTCCCGATAGGTAAGCAGCACTACTGCCACGGTGAAGGCTATCTTGTAATATTCTATTTTAAGTATGCCGTCCGAACGTCCGCTTACTTTAATGAAATTATTGTTGATGGCAGTCAGTATGGTGAAGCAACCGCCAAGACAGAGCAGTTGGAAGAAAGGAATGGAAGGCCACCATTCCTCTTTCAGCAGCAAACGGATAACGGGACCTGCCGTAACGAACAGACCTGCCATGATGGGGAGTGTGATGAATGCCGTAAAACGGATGGTCTTGCGATAAGCCCTTATCAGCCTTTCCCGTTCGTTCTGGATGGTACTGAATATGGGAAAGGTGGCATTCTGTATACTTCCGTAAATCAGGCTGACACCCATATCGCACATTTTGTTTCCTTGCGTATAATATCCCAATTGTTTTTGTGGAAACAGTTTGCCGATGATAACGGAATAGATATTCAGGAAGCAGGTATTGATGAGGCTTGCCAATAACAGGCTTGAAGCGAATCCGAACAGTGACCGTATGACCGCGAAGCGGAAAGTCCGTTGCGGACGCCAGTTCTCGCGACTCCATAGCAGGGTGGCGCGCGCTCCTGCCAGTATTACCGGTTGCAGGGCCAATGTCCATACTCCACAGCCGGTCAGTGCCATGGCAAGCGAAGCTATGCCCGAAACCGTCATAGAGTATAGGTTTATTTGCGTCAATGGTTTGAAGCGGATTTGCTTGTTCAGTATGGTGCTTTGTATGATAGTGAGCGCATTGATGGGAAGTGCCAGGAAAATGACAGCCGACAGTTCCACCAGCCTGGGCTGGTTAAAGAAGCGGGCTATCAGCGGAGAACAGCCCATCAGCACTCCATACAGCAGGATACTCATTCCCAGATTGAACCAGAAGACGGAACTGAACTCTTCTGCAGTCGTCTCTTTCTTCTGAATGAGTGCGGCACTGAATCCGCTATCTTGTATGATATTGGCTATGGCGCTGAAAATGGCAAGCATCCCTACCAGCGCATAGTCTTCGACGGAGAGTATATTGGCTACGAGGATACCGACAATAAACAACAGAACTTGCTGGCCCATACGGTCCAGCAAGTTCCAGAGCAATGCTCCTATTGTTTTTTGTTTCAGTGAAGACTCGCTCATAAGGTTTATTTCACTTCACTGCCGGGCTTTACTTCACGCAACAGTGAGGTTACTGCCAGTGAGCCGTCATAGTTTTCGGCAGAAAGTATCATGCCTTCGCTCACCAGTCCGTTCTTGAATTGGCGGGGAGCCAGGTTGGCGATGAACAGTACCTGCTTGCCTACCAGCTCTTCCGGTTGGTAGTGCTGGGCGATACCGCTGACGATAGTACGGTTTTCCAGTCCGTCGGCTATCTTGAACTTCAACAGCTTCTTCATCTTGGGTACGGCTTCGCATTCCAATACGGTTCCTACGCGGATATCCAGTTTCTCGAAGTCCTCGAATGAGATAACGGGCTTGACAGGATTGGCTTTGTAGCCGGCTGCCTCGTTTGCTTTCTTGGTGGCGAGCAGTTTGTCTACCTGTGCCTGGATAACATCATCCTCAATCTTCTCGAACAGCAGTTCGGGAGTTGCCAGTTGGTGTCCGGCGGGGAGCAGGTCTGTATGGCCGAGCTCTGCCCAGTCGAAGCTGTCCATGTTCAGCATCTTGCGGAGCTTTTCGCTGCTGAACGGCAGGAACGGTTCGAAAGCGATGGCAAGGTTGGCAACCAGCTGCAGGGAGATATTCAGGATGGTGGCTACACGCGGCATGTCCGTCTTGGCAAGCTTCCAGGGTTCGGTGTCTGCCAGATATTTATTACCGATACGTGCCAGGTTCATGGCTTCCTTCTGCGCATCGCGGAATTTGAATACGTCGAGCAGCTTCTCCACTTCTTCTTTTACGTCGGCAAACTCTTTCAGTGTTTCGCGGTCGTAGTCGTTCAGTTCGCCGGCAGCGGGCACTACACCGTCGAAGTATTTTTTGGTGAGTTGCAGGGCACGGTTTACGAAGTTGCCGTATACCGCTACCAGCTCGTTGTTGTTACGTGCCTGGAAGTCTTTCCAAGTGAAGTCGTTGTCTTTTGTTTCCGGAGCGTTGGCAGTGAGCACATAGCGCAGCACGTCCTGCTTGCCGGGGAAGTCTTCCAGATACTCGTGCAACCATACGGCCCAGTTGCGTGAAGTGGAAATCTTGTCTCCTTCCAGATTCAGGAACTCGTTGCTGGGCACGTTGTCGGGCAGGATATAGCTGCCTTCCGCCTTCAGCATGGCGGGGAATACGATGCAGTGGAATACGATGTTGTCTTTTCCGATGAAGTGAACCAGACGTGTTTCAGGGTCTTTCCACCATTTCTCCCAAGAGTCGGGCAGCAGTTCTTTGGTATTGCTGATATAACCGATGGGAGCATCGAACCATACATAAAGCACCTTACCTTCGGCGCCTTCTACCGGAACGGGAATGCCCCAGTCCAGGTCGCGGCTCACGGCACGCGGCTGCAAGCCCATGTCGAGCCAGCTCTTGCATTGGCCGTACACGTTGGGACGCCATTCTTTATGGTCTTCCAATATCCACTGGCGCAACCATGCTTCATGTTTGTCGAGGGGCAGATACCAGTGCTTGGTTTCGCGCATTACGGGCTGGCTGCCGCTGATGGCGCTTTTCGGATTAATCAGGTCGGTAGGGCTGAGGCTTGTACCGCATTTCTCGCATTGGTCGCCGTAAGCGCCCTCTGCGTGGCAATGCGGACACTCACCGGTGATGTAGCGGTCGGCAAGGAAAGTCTTGGCTTCCTCGTCGTAGTATTGCATGCTGGTCTTTTCAATGAATTCGCCCTTATCGTACAGTTTGCGGAAGAATTCGGAAGCTGTATCGTGATGCGTTTTTGAAGTAGTACGGCTGTATACGTCAAACGAAATGCCGAATTCCTCAAAAGACTTCTTGATAAGCGTATGATAGCGGTCTACTACATCTTGCGGTGTAATCCCTTCTTTTTTGGCACGGATGGTGATGGGCACTCCGTGTTCGTCGGAGCCGCCGATAAAGACTACGTCTTCTTTTTTCAGTCTCAGGTAGCGGACGTAGATGTCGGCAGGTACATACACCCCTGCCAAGTGTCCGATATGAACGGGGCCGTTGGCATAGGGCAACGCCGATGTCACGGTGGTACGCTTGAATTTCTTTTCCATTGTATCTATGTATCTCTTTTGTTATGAACACTTTTAAGCAGTGCAAAGATAACGGTTTTCTCTTAAACCTACAAAAAGAGCCCTATATACTTCGTGTCCGGAATATTTCGTCTTTGGAAGAACAAGGATACGGTAATATTAAAAGGTTATCTTCTTGTCATTATGTATATAAATTGTATATTTGTGCGATTGTCGTACTTTACTAATATGAACAGACTATGATAACAAACCAATTGCTGCGTCCTGCCAGTATTGTGGTGGTGGGAGCTTCCAACAATGTACATAAACCCGGTGGAGCTATTTTGAGAAATCTGATTAATGGCGGTTATACCGGAGAACTGCGTGCCGTCAATCCGAAAGAAGCAGAAGTACAGGGCGTTACAGCGTATGCTGATGTAAAGGATATTCCGGATACGGACTTGGCAATACTTGCCATACCGGCATCTTTTTGTCCGGATGCGGTAGAATTGCTTGCTGCGGAAAAGCAGGTACGTGCGTTCATCATTCTCTCTGCAGGTTTCGGAGAGGAAACGCATGAAGGGGCGTTGTTGGAAGACCGTATTCTGGAAACAGTGAATAAGTACGGCGCTTCGTTGATAGGTCCCAATTGTATCGGGCTGATGAATACGTGGCATCATAGCGTGTTCAGCCAGCCTATTCCCAATTTGAACCCGCAGGGTGTTGATTTGATTTCCAGTTCCGGGGCCACTGCGGTGTTTATTCTGGAGAGCGCGGTAACTAAAGGCTTGCAGTTCAATTCCGTATGGTCTGTGGGCAATGCCAAACAGATTGGAGTGGAAGATGTGCTGCAATATATGGACGAGCATTTCGATGCTGAAAACGATTCCAGGATAAAACTGCTTTATATAGAAAGTATAGGCGACCCTGACAGATTGCTGTTCCATGCTTCTTCTCTGATAAGAAAAGGATGTAAGATTGCGGCTATCAAGTCGGGAAGCAGTGAGAGTGGCAGCCGTGCGGCATCCTCGCATACGGGAGCTATCGCCAGTTCCGATTCGGCGGTGGAGGCTTTGTTCCGTAAAGCAGGTATCGTACGTTGCTACTCCCGTGAAGAGCTGACTACGGTAGGATGTATCTTCACTTTGCCGGAACTGAAAGGAAAGAATTTTGCCATTATCACCCATGCCGGCGGACCGGGGGTGATGTTGACCGATGCCTTGAGCAAGGGCGGACTGAATGTGCCGAAGCTGGAAGGTGAGCTTGCCGAAGAGCTGAAAAGCAAGCTTTTTCCGGGAGCTGCTGTTGGTAATCCAATAGATATTTTAGCTACGGGTACGCCTGAGCATCTGCGGCTTTGTTTGGAATATTGCGAAGAGAAGTTTGATAATGTGGATGCGGTAATGGCTATTTTCGGTACACCGGGATTGGTCACCATGTTCGAAATGTACGATGTGCTGCATGAGAAGATGCAGGCTTGCAGGAAACCGATATTCCCTATTCTCCCGTCCATTAATACGGCAGGAGCCGAAGTGGCCGCTTTTCTTGCCAAAGGTCACGTGAACTTTGCCGATGAAGTGACGTTGGGTACGGCTTTATCGCGCATTATGAATGCCTCGAAACCGGCAAATAATGAAATAGAGCTGTTTGGCGTGGATGTTCCGCGCATCCGCCGCATCATTGATTCCATCCCCGAAAACGGTTATATAGAACCGCATTACGTGCAGGCTTTGCTGCATTCTGCCGGTATTCCTGTAGTGGAGGAGTTTGTGTCTGCAAACAAGGAAGAGGTGCTTGCATTTGCCCGTCGTGCCGGATTCCCGGTAGTGGCAAAGGTGGTGGGGCCTGTGCATAAATCCGATGTAGGCGGTGTGGTACTGAATATAAAGAGTGAACAGCATCTGGCGTTGGAGTTTGAACGGATGATGCAGATTCCGGAAGTAACGGGTATCATGGTGCAGCCTATGTTGAAAGGAACGGAACTGTTTATCGGAGCCAAGTATGAGGAGAAATTCGGGCATGTAGTGCTTTGCGGCTTGGGCGGTATCTTTGTGGAGGTGCTGAAAGACGTATCCTCCGGTCTGGCTCCTTTGTCTTATGAGGAGGCTTATTCGATGATTCATTCGTTGCGCGCCTATAAGATAATAAAAGGCACGCGCGGGCAGAAAGGGGTGAATGAGGACAGGTTTGCCGAAATTATTGTCCGCTTGTCCACTTTGCTGCGCTTTGCTACGGAAATTAAGGAAATGGATATCAATCCGTTGTTGGCCACGGAAAAGTACGTAATAGCAGTGGATGCCCGCATCAGAATAGAAAAGAACTGATTATACGTTAAAAGTCGGGTTGTTGTGCAGTATTTTGTTGGGATAGGCGTTTATAGGATATAACTTAGACTATAAACACACTATGAAGAGAGAAAAAGAACAATGGCTTAGAATTTTCAACGGCGTGATGTTCGGTGCATTGATTTTATTGGGGTTCGCATATTGCGATGAAAACAGTATGGGGGCAGGAAGTGAGAATTGTACTTCTTATGCCAAATATGAATTCAGAGGTAAAGTACTGGGAGAGAGCCGGCAGGTTGTGCCCGATGCCAGAATTCTGGTAAAGCATATAGCTTCTCCTGCCGACGGTTCATATGGCTATGCTGTTTTATCCGATACGGTTTATACCAAAGAAAACGGAGAGTATCTTTATCAGAATACCATAACCGGTTATCAGGACTTCCGTATTATCTGTGAGGACCTTACCGGGGTTTACCAGACCGATTCTGTGGATATAAAGATGAATCCGAAAGGTGGAAACGGCAGGTATGAAGGTAAAGATGACAGAGAGGTAGTCTTTAAACTGAAAAAGAGGGCTATATAAGACTGATACGGGGCTATCCGGCCCAATCTTCCCTGTCCAGGTTTCTGTATCCGATTGCTTCTGCCAAATGCGAGGGCTGTATCAGTTCGCAGCCCTCAAGATCGGCGATGGTGCGTGAAACTTTTAAGATGCGGTCGTAGGCGCGTGCCGAGAGGTTGAAGCGGTTCATGGCCGTTTTCAGCAGTGCCAGCCCTTTGTCATCGGGACGGGCATAACGGGCAAGTAATTTGCTGTTCATCTGTGCATTGCAATATACACCGGGAATCTCGGCATATCTTTCGGATTGGGTCTGACGTGCGCGTACTACGCGTTCCCGAATGAGGGTGCTCGATTCACCGGGACGTGCATCCGACATCTTCTCAAAGGGAACGGGGATGACTTCGATTTGCAGGTCGATACGGTCGAGCAAAGGTCCCGAAATGCGGTTCAGGTATTTCTGTACTTGCCCCGGGCTGCATACGCAGGCTTTGGTAGGATGGTTGTAGTATCCGCAAGGGCAGGGGTTCATGGATGCTGCGAGAATCAGGCTGGCCGGGTATTTGACATTGCATTTAATTCGGGAAATGCTGATTTCCCGGTCTTCCAGCGGCTGGCGCAGTACTTCAAGTACATTTCGATTGAACTCCGGCAGCTCATCGAGGAATAAGACTCCGTTGTGTGCCAGGCTGATTTCTCCCGGTTGCGGGAAACTGCCGCCTCCTGTCATGGCTATAGTGGAAATTGTATGGTGAGGAGCGCGGAACGGTCGTTTGGAGATAAGTCCGCTTTCCTGTTCCAGCTTTCCTGCAACAGAGTGTATCTTGGTGGTTTCAAGGCTTTCGCCCAATGTTAACGGGGGGAGGATAGAGGGAAGTCGCTTGGCAAGCATGGATTTTCCGCTGCCGGGAGCACCTATCAGTAGAATATTATGTCCGCCTGCAGCCGCTACCTCTAACGCGCGTTTTACGTTTTCCTGTCCTTTCACGTCGGAGAAATCCAGGTCAAAGTCATTCTGTCGGGTATAGAACTCTTTACGGGTATCGACATGTACCAGCTCCAGTTCCTGTTTGTCGTTAAAGAACTCGATGACCTCTTTCAGGTTCTTTGCTCCGTAAACTTTCAGGTTATTTACAACAGCGGCTTCCCGTGTATTCTGCCTGGGTATGATGATTCCTTCAAAACCGAGTTCTCTGGCTTTTATGGCAATGGGCAGTGCGCCTTTAATGGGTTGCAGGCTGCCGTCGAGACTTAGCTCTCCCATTAACAGATAGCGGCTCAACTTGTCCGGTTTGATTACTTCGCTGGCACCTAACATGCCGATAGCCAACGGCAGGTCGTAGGCGGCGCCTTCTTTGCGGATATCAGCCGGTGCCATGTTGATGACGATATTGCTGGTAGGCATCCGGTAACCGTTTACTTGCAGTGCGGAAATGATGCGTTGATGGCTTTCCTTGACAGCAGAGTCCGGCAAGCCGACGAGATAGAACATACAGCCTCTGGAGCTGTTGACTTCGATAGTGATGAGGGTTGCATCAATACCTTGAACAGCCGCTCCAAAAACTTTGATGAGCATGTAATTTGAGTGTTTAGTGATTAGGGTTTATGATTACCGATAGAAAAGTTATCGTTTCTTTTTCCTTTCGTTCTCTATCTCCCTCTTCTTTTCTTTCTTCTCTTGTTCTTCTATGTCTTTCAGCTTCTTTTCGATAGCCGTTTCGCTCAGGTTCTTTCCTTCAATCCTTCCGGAAGGGCTGAGCAGTACATTGGCAGGCAGGGTTCTTATGGCAAGTTGCTTTACAACTCCGGTCTCCCAGCCGGAAAGGTCGCATGCTTGCTCCCATTTCAGGGTATCTGTTTCGATAGCCTTTTTCCAATTGTCTTTGTTGAGGTCTAAAGAAATTCCTAAAAGCGCGAATTTCTTGTTCTTTTGTCCTTTCCTGTAGATTCTGCGGTAAACAGCATTGCTGTCGCGGCTCACGGTATCCCAGGAAGCCCAGAAGTGTATTAGCAGGTATTGGTCTTTGAAGTTCGAACGGGTTATCTGCTTCCCTTCGGCGTTGGGCAGGCGGAAGTAGGCGGCAGTCTTTCCGGTCGCAGCCTTTTCTTCTTCCTGGATGCGGTCGAGCAGCCCGTCGATATAGGGACGGTCTTTCAGTTCTCCCGTCATGTGCTCGGTCAGTTGTTTGATTAGGGTATAATCCGGCTTTTCTTTTTGTGCGAAGTACTTGTCAAGCAGGTAGATACTCGCTAAAGAGGAATGATGTTCATTGATAAATTTGCCGGCTTTCTCTTCCAGGACTTTTTCAGACGGTTTGCCCAATCCTTTCAGTTCTTTCCGGAAGGCGGTCAACTCTTCATTGTGCGGGTTGCCGGTTATTTCCATGCTGTTTAGTTCGGCAGCAGAGCCTTTTATGTGTATTTTGTCACCTTTATCCATGAAGAAAGGGTATCGGCTGCCGTCGCTGAACAACAGCCATGCAGCTACCAAGGTATCCGGAGAGAGTGTTTTCGAGAATTTGCCGTTCTCAACGGGCAGGGTATCCATGCGGTCGTACATTTCGTCTGCACCGTATATATATAAGGTGTCATTTCCCAAACCTTTGATTTCTCCGCTCAGACTGACTGTGTCGGAGCTTTTGCCACCGCAAGCGGATAGCATGATAATCAGGAAATATGCAAGATAAATATTCTTCATACGGCTTTCTTCTTCTGATACGTTGCTGCGAAAGTAGTTCTTTTTGGTGTGAATAAAAAAAAATGCCCGACATATTTCTATGCCGGGCACTTCTTTTCATCTTATAACCTTTATTATTTGATGATATTCATGAAGTCTGCATTCGTGAAGTATTTGGAGAATTCCAAGTCAGAAGCAGCTTTCTTAGCCAGTGAAGAATCTTTGGCAACAGCTTTCTTCAGGTTGTCCATAACCATAGAAGAGTTGTTGGTTCTTGCACCTACAACAGCCATCAGGTAGTCAGTGTAAGCGTCCGGTTTAGCGATGCTTGACAATGTGCTCTTAGCCTTGTTGTAGTCCTTAGCCAGGATTTGTGCCAAAGCTGCACTGTTGGTCTTAGTGTCGCCAAATGCGTTAACAGCTCTGTCATATTGACCTTGAGCGATGTACAGGTTACCCAGAGCTTCGTTCAGTTCCTTAGTACCGGAAGCTTTGCCCAGGTAAGTTTCAGCAGCTGCCTTGTCGCCTTTTCTCAAAGCTACGAGACCCATGTTCATGTTAGCTTCAGCAGAATCCTTGATAGAAAGAGATTTCTTCAGGTAGCCTTCAGCCTTGTCCAAATCACCGGCTTGGTAAGCTAACTTACCGAGGTTGTTGTATGCACGGTAGTCGTTCGGGTAGATTTGAGTAGCTTTGGTGAAGATAGCTTCCTGCTTGGCAGGATCGTTAGTCAGAGTAGCTGCATACAGCAGTTCTTCGATGTTCAGTTGCTTAGCATCGCTGTCAGCCAAAGATGCGATTTCTTCGTCAGACTTACCGATTACGTCATAGTTCAAAGTCAGACGAGAACGACGCAGTTGCGGAAGGATTTCTTCTGCCAAAGTGCTGTATACAGAAGAGATATTCTTGATTTCCTGTTCTCTTTGTTCAGGATCAGAGTACATTGACAAAACACGGAGAATCAACTCTTTGTCCTGGATGTTGGATTTGCTGACCAGTTCCTGGAAACCTTCCCAGTCCTGTGCAGTATATTTAGTATCTACAGCTGCTTCGATTTTGCTCTTCTTCAAATCCTTGTTGATAACTTTGGCTGTGTTGTTCTGACGGTTTTCAGCCAGACCAGTATTCAGCTCAACGCCACCATCGGGAGAAGCGTATGCAGAGATTTCGATGTTGCTGATCTTCTTGTTGGCAGCTTCGTTGATGTTCTTAACTTCTTCGTTGAATGCTTTGGCAGTTTTCAACTCGCTTGAACGGATGTTAGCCTGTTGGATCAGGAACATGATGTTTGCATCATATTTTTCTTTGATTACGCGTTGGAAAGCGTCGTCACCATTAGCAGGATTAGCGCTGCCCAAAGTCTGGCCAACCAGTTCGGAAGTAGAGATAACACCGTCGGCTACTTTTACAGCAGGGATAGTAACTTCTTTCTTTCCAACTTTAGCTTTGAATTCCAAGTACAATTCAGACTTAGCCATTTCGGGAACATAGTCGAAAGAAGTCTTCATTGTGTAGCTACCACCAGCCTTGTAAGAGATAGTCTGGTCGTTGCCTTCTACTTTTTCACCCTGGAATACGGCAGGCTGACCTTTAGCTTCGCCGCCTTCCCATCTCAAAACCGGAGTAACTTCCACTACAGCTTTTTTCTTGAAATACTTTTCAGGGAATTTACCGTTAATTGTAGCAGGTACCTTACCGCCTACGGCTTCCAATACTTGCGGAGTCACTGTGAAATAGTCAGAAGACAGTTCACCCATTTTGCTGCTGCATGATGTCAAAACAGCAACAAGTGCCACTAACAAAGGCAGATACAATTTTTTAGTCATTTTAGATATAAATTAATTGTTTGTAATTGAAATTTGTCCATTCACAATTAGTTGCTATATTCCTATATATATAGCTTTGCAAAGATATTAATTCTCTTGGCAATTTGTTAATAATACTATCACATTTATTATAATTTAATAAACGCCGTGCTCTTTCCTGTATTTAATATTGCGGGGATGATGCTCGATAATTTCACTTCGGAGTCTGTTCCGGTCGATATGTGTATAGATTTCAGTGGTGGCGATGGATTCATGTCCCAGCATGCACTGGATGGCCCGCAGATTGGCGCCGCCTTCCAGCAGATGGGTGGCGAAGGAGTGGCGGAACGTATGGGGACTGATATTCTTGGTGATGCCGGCTTTTTCCGCCAGCTCTTTTATCATGTGAAACACCATGATGCGGGAGATATTATTACCCCATCGTGCCAGAAATACGTAATCCTCGTATCCTTTCTTTATTTTCCCCAGGTTTCGGTCTGCAAACCAATACTTTATCTCCTTGATTGCACGAGGCGAGATAGGTACTAAACGCTGTTTGCCGCCTTTGCCTTCTACCTTAATAAACCCTTCCTCAAAATAGAGGTCGGAGATTTTCAGGTTACACAGTTCCGACACGCGTAACCCGCAGCTGTACAGTGTCTCCAGGATAGCCCGGTTGCGTTGTCCCTCTTTCTTCTCCATGTCTACGGTGGAAATGATTCTGTCGATTTCTTCAACGGTGAGCACTTCCGGTAGCCTGAACCCGATTTTGGGACCTTCCAGCAGCTCGCTCGGGTCGGCTTCCTGATAGTCGGCAATCACCAGAAAGTGGAAGAACGATTTGATTCCGGAGAGTATCCGGGCTTGGGAACGGGGATGGATACCGATGTCGTGGAGTCCTGCGGCAAAGCGTTGCAAATCATCCGGTGTTACGTCCGGAATTTCTATATTCTCTCCTTCCAGAAAGTGCAGAAGTTTCTGTAGGTCCGTCATATAGGCATCGAGCGTATTGGGCGAAAGCGCTTTCTCCAGCTTGAGATATTGCTGATACTTTCTGATTATCACCGCTCGTTTTTCCTTATTCGTCAATTTCTCTTCTACTTTCATTACTTTTTCCTATCTTTGCACCTTGAAAGAATGTTCTCTGTGGACAAAGGTATAAAAAAATGTGTTATGAGAATACAGATTATTAACGGCCCCAATATAAATCTGTTGGGTAAACGCGAACCTTCCATTTATGGCAGTGTTACTTTTGAAGACTACCTTGCCGGACTCCGTGAGAAGTATGCGGATGTACAGATAGACTATTTCCAATCCAACATCGAAGGAGAGTTGATAGACAAGATACAGCAGGTGGGTTTTGATGCGGACGGCATCATCCTGAATGCGGGGGCCTATACCCATACGTCCATTGCCCTGCAAGATGCGATCCGGTCGGTCACTGCTCCGGTGATTGAGGTTCATATCTCCAATGTGCATGCCCGGGAGTCGTTTCGCCACGTATCCATGATAGCTTGTGCCTGCCGGGGTGTTATTTGCGGCTTTGGGCTGAACTCCTACCGTCTGGCATTGGAAGCGTTAAAGGAATTATTAATATAAAATAGGTACAAGATTATGCTATTGAAACAGACAAAAATCGTTGCAACGATTTCCGATCAGCGTTGCGATGTTGATTTTATAAAACAGTTGTTCGACGCAGGTTTGAACGTAGTACGTATGAATACGGCTCATGCAGGCCGCGAAGGTTTCGAGAAGCTGATAGCCAATGTGCGTACGGTTTCCAACCGCATCGCTATCCTCATGGATACGAAGGGTCCCGAAGTGCGTACGACTGTCCTTGACGAGCCTATTCCCTTCAAGGCAGGCGATCGTGTAAAAGTGGTAGGCAATCCCGACCGGCAGACTACCCGCGAATGTATCTCCGTTTCTTATCCCAACTTTGTACACGACCTCAATGTGGGCGGTCATATCCTTATCGACGATGGTGACCTGGAACTGGTTGTTGTGGAAAAGAATGCCGACCACCTGCTGTGCGAGGTGCAGAATGAAGCTACCTTGAGCAGCCGCAAGAGTGTCAATGTGCCGGGTGTACGCATCAACCTGCCTTCACTGACGGAAAAAGACCGCAACAATATCCTCTACGCCATCGAGAAAGACATTGACTTCATCGCTCACTCTTTCGTGCGCAACAGACAGGATATTCTGGATATAAAGGCTATTCTCGATGCCCACAACAGCGACATCAGAATCATTGCCAAGATTGAGAACCAGGAAGGTGTGGACAATATCGACGAGATTCTCGAAGTGGCCGACGGCGTTATGATAGCCCGTGGTGACCTGGGTATCGAAGTTCCGCAGGAACGTATTCCGGGTATCCAGCGTTTGCTGATTCGCAAATGTATCCTTGCCAAGAAGCCGGTTATCGTTGCCACGCAGATGCTCCATACCATGATTTCCAACCCGCGTCCTACCCGTGCGGAAGTTACCGACATCGCCAACGCCATCTATTACCGTACGGATGCTTTGATGCTGAGCGGTGAGACGGCTTACGGCAAATATCCGGTTGAAGCCGTCAAGACAATGACGAAAGTTGCTGCCCAGGCGGAAAAAGACAAACTGGCGGATAACGACATCCGTATTCCTTTGGACGAAAACAGCAACGATGTAACGGCTTTCCTTGCCAAGCAAGCGGTAAAAGCCACTACGAAGTTGAAGATTCGCGCCATCATCACCGACAGTTACAGCGGCCGCACTGCCCGCAACCTTGCTGCATTCCGCGGCAAATACCCGGTGCTCGCCATCTGCTATAAGGAAAAGACCATGCGTCACCTGGCGCTTTCATACGGTGTAGAAGCCATCTACATGCCCGAACTTGCCAACGGACAGGAATACTACTTCGCCGCTCTCCGCCGCCTGCTTCAGGAAGGCCGTCTGCAACCTACCGACATGGTGGGCTATTTGAGTAGCGGTAAAGCCGGTACGCAAACATCCTTCCTCGAAATCAACGTAGTGGAAGATGCCCTGAAACATGCTGAAGACAGTGTACTTCCGAACAGTAACAGATACTTGTAAAATTATAAATTGAGAATTAAAAAATGACAGTCCGCTGGCAGGCATTTGTTTTTTAATTCTCAATTCTCAAATTATATGACTTTAGACGAATATATCCTGCAACACATCGATGAAGAGGGCGACTATCTGAAGGCTCTTTATCGCGATACGCACCTCAAGTTGCTTTATCCCCGCATGGCTTCGGGACATTTGCAGGGGCGTATGCTCAAGATGTTTGTCAGGATGATACGTCCCCGTCAGGTGTTGGAGATCGGGACATATAGCGGATACTCCGCACTTTGCATGGCAGAGGGGTTGCCGGACAACGGAATGCTGCATACGTTTGAAATCAATGACGAGCAGGAAGACTTTACCCGTCCGTGGCTGGAGAACTCACCCTATGCCAATAAGATAAAGTTCTATATAGGTAATGCTTTGGAACTTGTTCCCCGGCTGGACATCACTTTCGACCTTGCTTTCATCGACGGTGATAAGCGCCGTTACATCGATTATTACGAGATGGTATTGGCACGCCTTTCGGACGGCGGTTATATCATTGCCGACAATACCTTGTGGGACGGGCACGTTCTTGAAGAGCAACCGCATCGCACGGACTTGCAGACCATCGGGATAAAGGCTTTCAATGATCTGGTTGCCGCAGATAATCGGGTGGAGAAAGTTATACTGCCGTTGCGCGACGGACTGACGATTATACGTAAGAAATAAAAAGTTTGCATCCTCCCCCCTTCACCCTTCACAATTCCTTTGCATCATACTGTTCATGGGATTCTGCGGGTGAAGGGGGAGGATGCTTTTATTTTTTAAGCAACCGCTTGCTCAAGTACCGCACAGGATACCACACCGAGAGGAACCCTACGGTGATAACCGTTACGAATACCAGTATAATGTCCGTTGCATGCACGCTCACCGGATAGGCGTCCACTACAAAACTTCCGTTGCCGCCGCCCAGCGATATAAGTCCGAAGCGTTGTTGCAGGAAACACAGCAGCAGCCCCAATACAATCCCGGCAATTGCTCCGAACACCGAAATCAGCCGCCCTTCAAAAAGGAAGATACGGGCAATCAGCCGGTCGTCGGCGCCCAGATTGCGCAGCGTCTCCGTATCTTCGCGCTTATCCAGTATCAGCATGGACAGCGAACCGATAACATTGAAGCAGGCAATTGTAAGTATAAAGGTAAGGAACAGGTAGGAGATGAGTTTCTCAATCTCCATGATACGGAATACATCCGCTTGCTGCTCGTAGCGGTTTTGCACGATGAAGCGGTCGCCCAGGATGCGTTCCATTTTCTTCTGCACGGCATCGGTGTTGCTGCCCGGTTTCAGTTTCAGTTCGATGGCGGAAACTTCCGTGTCATAATTGAACAGCCGCCGGGCAAAGCCCAACGATGTGAGGATATAGCGTGAGTCGTATTTCTGCTGGTTGACAACAAACACCGCTCCCGGCGAGAACAGATAATCCTGGTTGAAAGCCGCCGACGGATTGGCGATGTTGACACGTACATTCCTTTTAGGTGCATACACCCGCAATGGGTCGACAAACTGAAGTCCCGTGCCCAGTTCGGACACCAGCTCCACACCCATAAAGCCGTAGTCCACAACGGAATCGTTCAGAATGAACTTCCCCGTACCGTACAGCAGGCTGTCTATGGATGTCAGTTGCTCGAAGTTATCCTCCACGCCTTTGATAACCGCCATTGCCTGGCGATCCTTGTACTGCACCATTGCGTTTTCTTCCAGCGTCTCCGTCCATACATCTATTTCGGGCAGGGCGCGTACTTGCTGCACGCGCGATTCGAGCGGGTCGAACACCTTTCCTTCCAGAACGGTGATTTTCAGCTCCGGGTCGAAAGCCGTGAAGAACCCCGCTACCATATCCTGAAATCCGTTGAATACGGACAATGTGCATACCAACGCCAATGTAGCCAACGCCACCCCGCACACCGAGATGCCGGATATAATATTAATGGCATTATGCTTCTTCTTAGAGAAGAGATAACGGCGGGCTATAAAAAAAGGAAGATTCATGGTTGGGGATTAACCACTATTTCAGTAGTTCATCGATTCTTTCCAGATAATCCAGCGAGTCGTCCACGAAGAACTTCAGCTCGGGAATGATGCGCAGTTGGTGGCGTACGCGGGTTCCCAGTTCAAAGCGGATGGACTTCATGTTGGCATTGACGTTCTTGATGATTTCTTCGCTCCGTTCAGAGGGGAAAACGCTGAGGTAGGCGCGTGCCACGCTCATATCGGGACTGATGCGTACGGCGCTGACCGAAATCAGTATACCGGGCATCGATTTGGTTTGCAACAGGAAGATGTCGCTTAATTCCTTTTGGAGCAAACGGGCTATTTTGTTCTGTCTGGTAGTTTCCATACTCTATCGTTTTTTTGATTTGAAGAGCAAAGTTACTGAAATATATCGTTCTGCCGGTGATTTATACTATTTTTTTCATTCTTTTCCTTGTAGGAGAATCTGATTTATGACGTTGCAGGATTGTATTTTCATCCGTAGGGCATTCGTTTCGGTCACTGGGAACATCAGGTGTTGACTACTGTCAACAGAGCTGTTTACTGCTGTCAACGGATCGGCCGGCTATTGTCAACCGGGCTGTTGACAGTAGTCAACAGCCGATGTTCTTCCTGAGAAAAAAGAATTCTCTCTATAGCAATACCTGATTTTCCTCTGTATGTCTTTGTTATAAGGCTGTGAGGAAAAGCGTACCGCTATAGAGAGAAAGACGTATTGCTCTGTTATATTGGATGTGGATGAATCCGGTTGCCCCGTAGATTCTACCTATTCTTGCGCTTTTTTGCGTGCAATCAGCGCAACGGCTGCCACTCCGATAACCAGCAGCGCCAATGCTCCGTAGGCGATGCCTTCCGTTACATGCAGGCTTTTGGGGTCGAAGCGCATCTCAACGGTATGCTTGCCGGCAGGGATATACAAGGCGCGCAGTACATAATCCGCACGTCCCAGTCCGGCAGGTTTCCCGTCAATGGTTACTTGCCAGCCGTTCGGGTAGTATATCTCGGAGAATACGGCGATGCCGTCTCCTGCGTTTTCCGTTTCGTAAACCAAACGGTTGGGTTCGTAACTTGTCAGGCGAATGGAGGAAAGGCTGTCTTTATGAGCCTCTGAAATCCCTTTCAGCACATCCTTGAAACGGGCATCGACAACGGCGGTTTCGGTGGGAAGGATGGTTTTGAGCGCATCAATCTCCTCATTGGCATTGTTTACATATTGCACGTTCTTCACAAACCAGGCGTTGCCGTTGGCATAAGGGTTGAGGACGGGAACGGTCTGTCCCTGCTGTCCGGCGGGGAGGATGAAGTACTTCGTGTTCAGCATGTTCAGTACACGGAACTTGGAGGCGTCCACACTGTCCATTTCTCCGCCTGCGGCGGCTATCGCTTGATAGGCAGCCTGCATTTCGGGAGAGATGTGGCGTTCTATCAGTTCCTGGTAGCGACGCAGTTTGGCGGCATGGTATCCACCTATATTCTTATGCCAGTAGGAAGTGTTGTTCTCGTTGAAGGCATCGGTTGCAAAGTTCAGTACGCGGTAGTCCGGGCTTTTGTCCTGCAGGATGAGTTCGTCGGTCTTGGTTTTGCTGAACGTTTCCGTTTGGATGGAACGGGGCACGAACTGCTCGTCGTGCAGGTAGCGTTTGTTTACGCTCCACATATCTACAAGGCAGAGAACCGTGATGCCTGCAACGGTCAGTGACCGGCGCAGCTTGCCTGCCGCGTGGAGCCAAAGCAGCGCGCATCCGATGCAGATGATGATGAAGCTCCGCAATGCGTCGGCGCTGACAAGCGCACCCCGCATCTCTGAGAGATTGGCGAGGATGCCGGACAGCTCGTTGGCGGGTATCATCTGCTGGTCGACGGCATTTTGCAGCATCTGCGCTTCTTGTGCGGGCACGAAGCCGGAGCCGAGGCTACCCGGCGCTACGGTAAGCAGCAGGGCTACACCGGCGGTCAGCGCAAGGCTGATGCCGAACGCTTTTTTGTTCGCTTTCCATATTCCGGGTTCTTCCAACACGCGCTTCAAGGCAAAGATTGCCAGCAGGGGAATGGTGAATTCCGCTATGACGAGGATGGATGATACGGCGCGGAACTTATTGTACATCGGGACGTAATCGATGAAGAAATCCGTCAGCGGCATGAAGTTCTTACCCCATGCCAGGACGATGGAGAAGAAGGTTGCTCCCAGCAACGCCCATTTCAAGGGGCCTTTTACGATGAAGCAGCCCAGTACGAAGAGGAACAGTACGAAGGCGCCCACATAGACGGGGCCGGCGGTCCAGGGCTGGCTGCCGAAGTACTGCGGGAATGAGTTGTACAGACTCCCGTACATCGGGTTGGCCTTTTCCATGGCGGTTTCGCTCTGGCTGAGGGGGGCGGAGGAGGAACCGCCTTTGAAGTTGGGAACGAGGAGCGTCCAGGTTTCGCCGATGCCATAGCTCCAGTTTGTGATGTAGTCGCGGTCCAGTCCGCTGCTGGTTTGCTTGGCGGCATCACCGGTCTGTACCAGCTCGCTCTTGCCGCGCATGGTTTCCTTGCTGTACGTATAGGTGTGGTAGAGGTTGGAAAGGTTGGCGGCCACACCGATAAGGGCGGCAACCAGCAGTACGGCGCTTGCCTTGAAGAACCGGGGAAGCGTCTTGTTGCGCCACGCATCTTCAAAGTATGCTCCTGCGATGAACAGGATGACGAACAGGAAGTAGTAGGACATCTGCACATGGTTGGACATGATTTGCAGGGCGATGAAGAAGGCTGTGAGTATGCCGCCTGCCAGCAGCTTGCCCCGGTAGGCGAGCACGATGCCCGCTATTGTGGGCGGGATGTAGGCAAGGGTGATGAACTTCCAGATGTGTCCCGCCGAAATCAGAATGAAGAAGTAGGACGAAAAGGCCCACATGATGCCGCCCAAGCCTGCCAGCCATGCCGGTATGCCGAATGCCCGCAGCAGGATGTAGAAGCCCAGCATCAGGATAAACGTCAGGTTGACGTAGGTGGGCAGGAAGAGCTGGTATATTTTCTGTGTCCATTGCAGCGGTACGGTAGAGTCGTAGGACGGGGATATCTGGTAGGTAGGCATTCCGCCGAAAAGGGAATTGGTCCAGCGGGTGCGTTCGCCTGTCTGTTCGTAATACTCTTTGGCTTCTTGTCCGGCGCCGGCTCCGGCGGCGGTGTCGTGCTGGAACAGAATACGTCCTTCTATATCCGCCGGAAAAAAGTAGGCGAAAGAAATCAGGACGAATGCCAGGATGGCAATTAAGTCGGGAAGAATCTTCTTTATCATCTTTGCTGGGTTATGGTTTATGTGGGGAGCCGAAAGGGTGAGGAGTCGACTCCCTTGACTCCTAATCTGAATTTCAGCGGCAAACTTATACATAAATATTGATTTATGCACCAGTTGGATAGATAAATCTGCTGAAATATCGTACCTTTGCCTTCCCTAAATCATATAATTCATAAATCTGAAATTTGGAAATCGGTAAGCATGACGATAGGTGTTATCAGTGCAATGGATAGCGAACACCGCCAACTGGCGGAACGTTTGCAGGAGAAGAAGGTAGCGGATTACGGGAATCTGCACTATGTGGAAGGTATGTTTGGCAGCAACCGCGTGATACTTACGCAATGCGGCATCGGTAAGGTGAATGCGGCGGTGGAAGCTACGGAGCTGATACGCCGTTTTGCCCCGGACTGCATTGTGAGTACCGGTGTGGCGGGCGGCATCGACGCTTGCCTCAAGGTGACGGATGTAGTGGCGAGCGACTCTCTGGCGTACCACGATGTATGGTGCGGTGACGGTAACGAGTACGGTCAGGTGCAGGGATTGCCTGCAGTGTACAAGGGGTGCGCCCCGCTTTTGGAACATGCTTTGTCTCTGAACAAGACCGGATTGGAAAGCCGTATTCATAGCGGACTGATATGTACCGGCGACCGGTTTATCACCAACCGCACAGAGCTGGATGCCATCAAACGCTGCTTCCCGGCTGGACTGGCTGTCGATATGGAGTCCGCTGCCATTGCGCAGACCTGCTATCTGTACGGCGTTCCTTTCCTCAGCTTCCGTATCATCAGCGATACGCCGGGCGTGGAAGACCACTCTTCGCAATATGCCGATTTTTGGGGTACGATGGCGGAACGTTCTTTCCTTACGACATGGACTTTCCTTTCCACCCTGCCCGACAACTTATAACTCATAACTCACAACTTATAACTTATGAAGAAAATACCCAGCTTTACCATCGATCACATCCGTTTGCTGCGCGGTATTTACGTATCGCGCAAGGATGAAGTGAACGGAGAAGTCATCACGACTTTTGATATCCGTATGAAAGAGCCCAACCGTGAACCGGCATTGGGACAAGGCGCCCTGCACACTATCGAGCATCTGGCTGCCACCTACCTGCGCAATGAACCGCAATGGCAGGACAAGATTATCTATTGGGGCCCCATGGGCTGCCTTACCGGCAATTATCTGCTGATGAAAGGCGATTTGCAGCCGCAGGACATCGTACCGCTGATGCAGGATACGTTCCGCTTTGTTGCCGGATATGAGGGCGAAGTTCCCGGTGCTGCTCCGCAGGATTGCGGCAATTACCTGCTCCACGACCTGCCCATGGCAAAATGGGAGTCTGCCAAGTATTTGCATGAAGTGCTGGAACAGATGACGGAAGAGAATATGAACTACCCCGAGAAAGCGGAGTGAGTGGTTGAATGAATGTTGAAAAATACATTTATGTTAAGAGTATCTGTCATTCAGAGCTTCTTTGCGATGCTCTGAATGACAGATAGTATAAGCTAATTCCCCATATTTACTTAGTTTACTCCTAACTGCTTAAATGATTTCTATTCCTTGCTCCTTGCAAAGTTGCAACCCTATGTCTTTCAGTTTGAATTTCTGTATCTTGCCGCTTCCTGTCATGGGGAACTCTTTTACAAAGAAAATATATTTGGGAATCTTGTAACGGGAAATCTTGCCGATGCAGAAGTCGCGTACATCCGATTCGTGCAGGTCTGCCCCCTCGTGCCGGATAATGAATGCGCCGACCGCTTCGCCGTACTTCTTGGAAGGGATGCCGGCTACCTGCACATCCTTGACGCCTTCCAGTTGATAGAGAAACTCTTCGATTTCGCGCGGATAGATATTTTCACCGCCGCGGATAATCATGTCTTTGATACGTCCGGTGATGCGGTAGTTGCCGTCCTCGTCTTTCACGCCCAAGTCTCCAGAGTGCAGGAAACCGTTCTTGTCGATGACCTCGGCTGTGGCCTGCGGATTCTTGTAATACCCTTTCATGGTGTTGTAACCGCGGTTGCACATTTCACCCTGAACGCCTACCGGACACTCTTCGCCGGTTTCCGGGTCGATGACTTTCACTTCGGTATGCTCAAAGTCGCGCCCTACGGTGTTGCAACGTACATCGAACGAGTCGTCTATTCGCGTGGCGGTCATGCCGGGAGCGGCTTCCGTCAGGCCGTAAACGCTGGTTACTTTCATGTACATCTTTTCCTCTACCTGCTTCATCAGCTCGACGGGGCAGAGAGAGCCGGCCATGATACCCGTGCGCAGGCTGGACATATCGAACAGGTCGAACATCGGATGGTGCAGCTCGGCTATGAACATCGTGGGTACGCCGTAGAGTGCGGTGCATCGTTCTTTGTGGATGGATGCAAGCACCACCAACGGGTTGAAGCGTTCCACCATGACTTGTGTACAGCCGTGGGTAAGGCAGTTCATCGTGGCAAGCACCACGCCGAAGCAGTGGAACAGGGGGACGCAACAGCAGAGTTTGTCAGCGGCAGTGAATTTCATATGCTCGCCGGTAAGGAAACCGTTGTTGGTGATGTTGTAGTGGGTAAGCATTACCCCTTTCGGGAATCCGGTAGTGCCCGAAGTGTACTGCATGTTTACTACGTCGTGGCAACTTACCCGGCTTTTGAGCTCATTCAGACGGGTGTCTTCCACGTTGTCGCCTAAAAGCAGAATTTCGGAAGTGTTGTACATTCCTCTGTGCTTTTCCTGCCCTACGTAGATTACATTCTTCATATAAGGGAAGCGCTCGCTTTTCAGATGTCCGCGCTGGCAGGTTTTCAGTTCAGGCAGCATGGTGTAGGTCATCTGTACGAAGTCGCTGTCTTTCTCGCCGTTGACGATACAGAGCGTGTGCATATCCGAATTCTCGCACAGGTACTCCAGTTCGGCTTGTTTATAGTTGGTGTTTACCGTTACATAAACGGCGCCTATTTTGGCGCAGGCATACTGCAATGTCAGCCAGTCCGGTACGTTTGCCGCCCAGATGCCGACGTGTGTTCCCCGTTCCACGCCGATAGCGATAAGTCCTTTTGCCATGTCGTCCACTCTGCGGTTGAACTGGCTCCAGGTGAAGCGCAGATTACGGTCGGAGTAAACAATGTATTCTTTGTCAGGTGTAGTTGTGGCCCAATGCTCCAGCCATTGGCCAAGCGTTCTTTCGTATAACATAACGATGCTAATTAACGTATGAAGTATGAAATATAAGAGGGTATGTCAAAACTAAAATTCGCTTGCCGTTTGTTTCTTTTTAGGCACGGATTACACGGATTTCACGGAAAAAGAACAAAGAAAATCTGTGTTTCCGTAGAATCCGTGTAATCCGTGCCTAAAAGAAATCATCAAGTGTATTTTGACACACTCCCTTATGCCTTATACTTATCAGATTGGTGTATAAATTACTGCCAGTATTTTGGCTGCCTGTCCTTCATAGGCGTGTACATGGTGCGGTACGATGGAATCGTAGTAGATGCTGTCTCCTTCTTCGAGCAGGTAGGTGTGCTTGCCGTAGCTGATTTCCATGGTTCCTTCCATAACCATGATGAATTCTTCGCCTTCGTGTGAGGAAAGAACGAAATCGCTGTCGTCCGTGGGGGCTACGTCAATGATGAACGGCTCCATGTGGCGGTCTGCTTTTGATTTGGAAAGAGAGTGGTACTCCATGTGTTTGCGCGAGTGGATAGCGTTGTTGGAGAAGCTGATGCTGTCCTTTGCTTCCGACTTGCGGCATACCACAGGACCGTTCTCGTCCTGGTCGTCAAGGAATGTGCCGAGACGCACGCCCAGTACGCGGGCTATTTTGATGAGCGGAGCCAATGAAGGCAGGTCGATATTGTTTTCGATGCGTTCGATTTGTTCGATGGCGAGCCCCGAACGTTGCGCCAACTCTTCCATGCTGATGGACTGGCTTTCGCGGAGTGATTTGATTTTTTCTCCTACAATCTTACTTGTATCCATAATTTGATAGTATTTTCAGTCTAAAAGGTTATGATTAATAGCTGTAAATTGCAAAAATAAGATATTCTTTTACTTGGTGCAACATTCTATGACGAAAAGTTTGCTTATGGTCTTTGCAGGTGTACAGGAGATTTTGTCTGTATGCCATCGCTATTCCGGCTTTCTCAGAGCAAGAGTGATATTCGCAGACGTATGGTTTATGATTGCATGAAGCCTGATAGAGGTTCCTTACTCTTTTATATCCAACTCTCCGGAGTATGAAATGGCCTGTCTGTTCATCGGCTGGATATGTATGTTGGCCGAACCGTCGGAATAGATAGTAAGGCTGTATTCATATTTATCTTCCTCGTTGCCGGTTTTGAAATCAATCCGAGTTTTTCCTTTTTTGAGGCTTTCTTTCCTGTATCCGGTTATCGGGGCATTAAATATCAATCCCTTCCCGCCGCCGTAAGGTACATTGTATGCCACTCCGAAGTAGGGCAGGTAAGAAAAGACGGAGTCATTCCTGATTTCGATGGAGTAGTCGGATGTCAGGGCGCGGCTGCGACCTTTCATGGGTTGCATATAGTCTACGTTGATTTTGTAGTGATCGGCATTTATCGCTTCCCTGACGTTACGTTCGGTCTGTGCTTTCTTTTCACTCCGGCTTTGTGCTGTTGCGGACTGCATGGCAAGCATTCCCGACAAACATAATAGAATTAATTTAGCTGTTTTCATCGTTGTTTGGTTTTAGGTATCAACAAAGATAAAGAGAATGTTTTTGAGAAGTAAAACGGATTCAGTATTTTTGTATGAGAATAAAGATTATTAAGTATGGTATATATTGAAACTCCCCGTTTGATATTGCGCGATTGGAAAGAAGAAGACTTCGTTCCTTTTGCAGAGATGAACGGGAATCCGTCTGTCATGGAGTTCTTTCTGCATCCTTTGTCCGGAGAAGAGTCGCGCAATCTTTTTGATACTGTCAGGAACGAGTTTCTTCAGTACGGATATGGCGGATATGCCATCGAGCAGAAGTCCGATGGAGCCTTTGTGGGTTTTACGGGCTTTCATAACTTTATGTTTGATGTGGACTTTGCTCCGGGTATTGAGATACTGTGGCGATTAAGGCAGGAATATTGGGGCCGGGGATATGCTACCGAAGCAGCGAAGTCATGTCTGGCTTATGCCAAGGAGAATCTTCCGTTTTCTATGGTCCGGGCTTTTACTTCGCTGACCAATAAACGTTCGCAACGGGTGATGCAGAAGATAGGGATGGAATTTGAAAAGAATTTTATGCACCCTGCAGTGCCCGACGGGCATCTGCTGAAAGAGCACGTACTCTATAAGGTACAATTGTAATAGGCTTTTAAAACCCCTGTACAGGGAAGACAGTGATAAAAGTAAAACGGCGGTATTCTCATTGGAAAATACCGCCGCTTTAATAAGTTTACCGCAAGTAAATTACTTACGCAAGCCGAGTTCCTGAACAATGGCACGATATCTGTTGATGTCGCGGTCTTTCAGGTAGTTCAACAGCGCGCGGCGCTTACCTACCAACATTGTCAAGGCTCTTTCTGTACTATAATCCTTTCTGTTGAGCTTCATATGCTCAGTCAGATGAGCAATACGGTATGAAAACAAAGCTATCTGGGCCTCTGCTGAGCCAGTATCAGTGTTAGACTTCCCGTATTTGCCGAAGATTTCTTGCTTTTTAGCAGCGTCTAAATACATAGTGTTTAATTAAAAAGTTGATAATTCTTTTCTCTTTCGAGCGTGCAAAGATAGATATTATCTTTTATATTGCAATGATATTCAGCAAAAAAATCTTTTCTCTGTGATGTATATACTGTAAAATTCGTACCTTTGCGGTCAAATAATAGGTATTATATGCAAAATATTAGAAACATTGCAATTATTGCCCATGTCGATCATGGGAAAACGACGCTTGTAGATAAGATGCTTCTGGCAGGAAACCTTTTCCGCAGCAACCAGAGCACAGGTGAATTAATGTTGGATAACAATGATTTGGAGCGTGAGCGAGGGATAACAATCCTTTCCAAAAACGTTTCTATCAGCTATAAAGACACGAAAATTAATATTATCGATACTCCGGGACACAGCGACTTCGGTGGCGAAGTGGAACGTGTATTGAATATGGCCGATGGATGTATCCTGTTGGTGGATGCTTTTGAAGGCCCGATGCCGCAGACCCGTTTTGTATTGCAGAAAGCTTTGCAGATCGGTTTGAAACCTATTGTTGTAGTCAACAAGGTGGACAAGCCCAACTGTCGCCCCGAAGAAGTCTATGAAATGGTGTTCGACCTGATGTTCAGTCTGGAAGCTACGGAAGAGCAGTTGGACTTCCCCGTTATCTACGGTTCGGCAAAGAACAACTGGATGAGCACGGACTGGCAGAAGCCGACGGACAATATCTATCCGCTGCTGGACTGCATTCTGGAGAACATTCCCGCTCCTACACAGTTGGAAGGTACGCCGCAGATGCTGGTGACCTCATTGGACTACTCCTCTTATACCGGCCGTATCGCCGTAGGCCGTGTACATCGCGGTACTTTGCGGGAAGGCATGAACGTGTCTTTGGCAAAGCGCGATGGTACAATCGTCAAGTCGAAGATTAAAGAACTGCATACGTTTGAAGGTATGGGCCGTGTGAAGGTATCGGAGGTATCTTCCGGTGATATCTGCGCCTTAGTGGGTATCGAAGGGTTTGAAATCGGAGATACGATTTGCGACTACGAGAACCCCGAAGCATTGCCGCCCATCGCCATTGACGAGCCTACCATGAGTATGCTGTTTACTATCAACGACTCTCCGTTCTTCGGCAAAGAAGGTAAGTTTGTAACTTCCCGCCATATACATGACCGTCTGATGAAGGAGCTGGACAAGAACCTTGCGCTTCGCGTACGCAAGAGCGAGGAAGACGGAAAGTGGGTGGTTTCCGGTCGTGGCGTGCTTCACCTTTCCGTGTTGATTGAAACGATGCGCCGCGAGGGATATGAGTTGCAGGTAGGCCAGCCGCAGGTTATCTTCAAGGAGATAGACGGTGTGAAGAACGAGCCTATCGAGGAGCTCACGGTCAACGTTCCCGAAGAGTATGCCAGCAAGATTATCGATATGGTAACCCGTCGTAAAGGTGAAATGGTGAAAATGGAAAGCGCCGGCGAGCGTGTGAACCTTGAGTTCAATATGCCGTCGCGCGGTATTATCGGTTTGCGTACCAATGTGCTGACTGCCTCTGCCGGTGAAGCTATCATGGCGCACCGCTTTAAGGAATACCAACCCTATAAGGGTGAAATCGAACGCCGTACCAACGGTTCCATCATTGCCATGGAGTCGGGTACAGCCTTTGCCTATGCCATCGATAAATTGCAGGATCGCGGTAAGTTCTTCATCTTCCCGCAGGAAGAAGTGTATGCCGGACAGGTTGTAGGCGAGCACTCTCACGATAACGACCTTGTGGTGAACGTTACCAAATCAAAGAAGCTGACCAACATGCGTGCTTCCGGTTCCGACGAGAAAGCGCGTCTGATTCCGCCGGTACAGTTCTCTCTGGAGGAAGCGTTGGAATATATCAAGGGAGACGAGTATGTAGAGGTTACTCCCAAGTCCATGCGTATGCGTAAGGTTATCTTGGATGAGACAGAGCGCAAGCGTGCCAATAAGAACTGATTTTACTTTTTAGTTGTTATATATAAGAAGGAGTGCTTCGCTGTAAAGGTGGAGCACTCCTTCTTTTATTGCAATGGGGGGATTCTGAAGTTTTTATTTTATCGGTCAGTCTACGTATTTCACTTTGGCGGCATCTCTCGGCTTGGCGGCAGGCGTTTCATCCGGATATCCGAAAGCAATGCAGTAAAGCAGCCGGTATCCTTCGGGAAGTTCCAGTCTTTTGAGGTATTCGGCAGCTTCGGGCGTATCGGTCATAAAGCGTGTGGGGCTTGCCAGACAGCAGGAGCCTATGCCCATAGACCAGGCGGCAAGTACCATATTCTCACCCAGCAGTCCGCAGTCTATCTGCGAGCAGTCGTACGAAGTATCATTTCCGATGAACACTACCGTGGGCGCATTGCGGAACATATTCTTGAAATTGGGGTCTTCCGCTGCTTTCGGGTTCTTCTGCTTGAAGATTTCACTTACCCCGTTCAGGAATTCCGGGTTGTCTACTACGCGTACCGCCCAGGACTGTTTGTTCTGACCGTTGGGGGCGTTGATGCCGCACTCCAAGATTACCTTCATCGTGTCCCGGTTCACTGCTTCCGGTTTGTACTTGCGGACGCTGCGGCGCGATAGGATTGTCTCGATTATCGCTTCCGAATTGCTTTTCTCCGTAACTGTGGCTTCACTCTCTTTCTGTACCTGCGGCCCGCAAGCGGACAGCATCAATAGGCTTGCGCCTAACAGCATAACCTTTACACTCTTCATTCTCTGTTGTCTATTAAATTGTTTCTTCGCAAATCTAACAAAAAAAGCGGCTTCCGAGAACGAAAGCCGCCTTAAAATATATAATCTGGTTCTATTAGAGTTTCGGACCAGCAGCAACCAAAGCCTTACCGGCTTCGTTACCTGTGAACTTAGCGAAGTTCTTGATGAAACGTCCTGCCAGGTCTTTTGCTTTTTCTTCCCATTGGCAAGCACATTCATAAGTGTCGCGAGGATCAAGAATCTTCGGATCAACACCCGGCAATTCTGTCGGAACAACAAAGTCGAAGTAAGGAATAACCTTTGTCGGAGCCTTGTCGATAGAACCGTCGAGGATAGCGTCGATGATACCACGTGTATCTTTGATAGAGATACGCTTGCCGCTACCGTTCCAACCGGTGTTAACCAAGTATGCCTTAGCGCCGACCTTGTTCATCTTCTTAACCAGTTCTTCTGCATATTTAGTAGGATGCAAGCTCAGGAAAGCAGCACCGAAGCAAGCAGAGAATGTCGGAGTCGGTTCAGTGATACCGCGTTCCGTACCGGCCAGCTTAGCGGTGAAACCGGACAGGAAGTAGTACTGAGCCTGTTCGGGGTTCAGGATAGATACCGGAGGCAATACACCGAAGGCATCAGCCGACAGGAAGATTACCTGATGAGCGTGAGGACCTTTAGATACCGGCTTAACGATGTTGTTGATGTGATAGATAGGATAAGAAACACGCGTGTTTTCAGTTGTGCTCTTATCGGCGAAGTCAATCTTGCCGTCAGCGTCAACAGTTACGTTCTCCAGCAGAGCGTCACGTTTGATGGCGTTGTAGATATCGGGTTCGCTTTCTTTGTCGAGGTTGATAACCTTAGCGTAGCAACCGCCTTCGTAGTTGAATACACCTTCGTCATCCCATCCGTGTTCGTCGTCACCGATCAGCAGACGTTTCGGGTCGGTAGACAAAGTAGTCTTACCTGTACCTGACAGACCGAAGAAGATAGCAGAGTCCGTACCTTCCATGTTGGTGTTGGCAGAACAGTGCATGGAAGCGATACCGCGAAGCGGGTTCTTGTAGTTCATGATAGAGAACATACCCTTCTTCATTTCACCGCCGTACCAAGTGTTCAGGATAACCTGTTCGTTGGTCTTCAAGTTGAATACAGTAGCTGTTTCAGAGTTCAGACCCAGTTCCTTGTAGTTGTCAACTTTTGCTTTGGAAGCGTTGAATGATACAAAATCAGGTTCGCCGTAGTTAGCAAGTTCCTCAGCAGTCGGGCGGATGAACATGTTAGTTACGAAGTGAGCCTGCCAAGCTACTTCCATGATGAAACGCACTTTCATGCGGGTAGCTTCGTTAGCACCGCAGAAAGTATCGACAACGAACAGACGCTTGCCGCTCAGCTGGTTTACAGCTTTAGCCTTCAGGTCGGCCCATGCTTCTTCAGAGCAGGGTTTGTTGTCGTTTTTGTATTCTTCTGAAGTCCACCATACAGAATCCTTGCTGGCTTCGTTCATTACAAAGAATTTATCTTTAGGAGAACGTCCGGTATAGATACCAGTCATTACGTTCACAGCACCAAGTTCAGTTACTTGACCTTTTTCGAAGCCTTCCAGACCCGGTTTGGTCTCTTCAGCGAACAATACATCATAAGACGGGTTGTGGATGATTTCCTTCACGTCTTTGATACCGTACTTGCTTAAATCTAAATTTGCCATTTCTTTTTAAGATTTTAAAATTGGTATTTGGTTTATAATCTCTCTTCGCATTCGTATGCTTCATTGCAAGGGGGCGAGTTTGTGGAAAACCGCGTTGTTCAGTAAGGCCCTTGTTTTTGCGACTACAAAAGTAATACTTTATTTTTAAAGAAACATCCTATTAGAGAAATTTTTCTGTAATAGGAAATCTTTTATAGAACCGTAACAATATCTGCAAACTGAATGTTGCAAATTGAGTGGAAATCGTTTACTTTGCACTTCTGTTCTATCAATATACGGAATAACCAATACATATTTTAATCTGATAATATAATGAAAGTTATCAACTTTGCCGAGACTAACTCAGTCTTGAACCAATACATGGCGGAGATACGTGATGTGCAAGTACAGTCCGACCGTATGCGTTTCCGCCGGAACATCGAACGCATCGGCGAAATCATGGCGTACGAAATGAGTAAGGAACTCACCTATTCCGAAAAGCAGGTACAAACGCCGTTGGGGATAGCCCCCGTCAGCACTTTCGATGATGATGTGGTGATTGCCACCGTCTTCCGTGCCGGGCTTCCCTTGCATACCGGTTTTCTGAATGTGTTCGACCGTGCGGGCAATGCTTTCGTTTCCGCTTACCGTTATTATAAGGATAAAGAGTGCCGTACGGTGGATGTGCACATCGAGTATATCGCCACTCCCGACCTTTCCGGCAAGACTCTGTTACTGGTTGACCCGATGCTTGCTACGGGCGAAAGCATGGAACTTGCCTGGAAGGCTTTCCTTACCAAGGGCACGCCTGCCAAACTGCAGATTGCCTGCGTCATTGCCAGCCGGCAGGGAGTAGAGCATTTGCAGAAACTCTTCCCCGGCGACGAGGTTTCCTTGTGGTGCGGCGCTATCGACCCGGATATGAACGAGCATTCGTATATAGTACCGGGGCTGGGCGATGCCGGAGACTTGGCATTCGGCGACAAGCTGTAATCAGCAGGGCGGTTGCGGCCGTCCAATCCGAACCCCGGCACTGTTCATTGAACCATAAAGAGAGCCGTATCAACTCCGTTTGTGAGTAATGATACGGCTCTTTTATGTTTGCAAGCTACTGCATCAGGATATCCATTCCCGCTTCGCTCTCATTGTTCACTTGGCCCAGAACAGCTTTTCCGTATACGTGTCTGTACCGGCTACATCCTTATAGTACGGATTGTAGTTCACTTCCGTGCTGGGGTATCTCCAGCGGTTCGGCACATTGGGGATAGTACCCGACACTTCCGGGAACACCAGTCCCGAAGGATAGCCTGTGCGGCGGATGTCACTCCATGCCTCACGGCTGACGAGGAAACCGAAGTGCAGCCATTTCTGCGTGATGATGGCATCCAGTTTGTCCACGTATGCCGTACTGTTCCATTTGGCATTGGCAAAGTCTGCAATCTCTTCATCGGTAGGAGCGTCGTAACGGCGGCAATTCTCTCCCGAGCCTATCGAATCGTAATAGTAATACAGGGCGATGGATTGGCTGACAGCCGTCTTGAATTCCTCTTCCGCCTTCGCCATATCCTGCGCCACACCATACCCCATGGCATAGGCTTCCGCTTTCAGGAAATGTATCTCTGGCGAAGCCATTATCAGCATATCGAATTTATCGTTTTCCCAGAAAAAGCCTCTTTGGGTAATCTGCGAGAAACCTTTGTTGGCGGTGTTCACTTCGTCTTGTGCCTGAGCGCTGTAATACTCCGTCAGCTCGTCTGCTACCGTGAGGTCCGTACCCAGGTAACGGTGTTCGTCCATCTGTCCGGTTTCGCGGTTGGTGATGCTCACGGGATTGTAGTTCAGCAGGATGCGGGGGTCGTCTTCGCCTTTGACGTAGACGCCGCTTAGCGGATCGCTGCTGGTCATGTCATAGTTGCCGTGGCCCAGCATACGGTCTATGATGGCGCCCGAAGCAAGACGGTTCGTAACCCAGTCGCCCAATCCGTGGCCGGCGGTGAAGTTCAGTTGCCCGGACTTCTGGTTGACGATGAAGATGTTGTTTCCCTGCTCCTCTACGAGCGGATAGTCGGCGGGGTTTTCCAATATCTCCTTGATAACCGCACGTCCTTCCGCCTGCAAAGCTCCCTGCGTGGCTACACGCATGGCAAGGCGCAGGCGCAGGGAGTTTGCATAGCGTTCCCATTTCTCCATATCTCCCAGGTTGATGAAGTCCTGGGTACTGAAGTTTTTCGGTACGGTTGCCGAACGGAAACGCGGGGCGATGTCTTTCAGCTCGTCAAGGATTGTCTTATAAATATCTTCCGCCTTGTCGTAGGGAGCGTAAGAACCGTTTACGTCGTTGGTCAGCGGCAGGGTGCATGCTTTGAAGAAAGGCATGTCGCCGAAAATATCCACCGTTGCGGCAAAGAAGTCGTACAGTTGCACTTTGGCTGCCAGCATAAAGGCTTCGTCCTGTGCTTTCTGCGTATCGTTCTCTTCATTGTACAGCGATTCCATCTTGCGGTATTGCATCAGTGCCGAATACAGGTTGTCCCATTGCCCGTCTATGGCAGGCGCATATCCGGGGCTGTACATACCGCCCGAATAGCTGTAGCCGAAGGTCTGCGCGTACTTGCCCACAAACTGCGAGTCGAAGCCGAAGAAACGTCCGTACTCATATATGTCATAATCTTTCACTTTCTGGAAAACTCCCACCATGAGGTTGCTGATGGTAACCTGGTTAACCTTTGAGGGGTCTTCGTATTTGCTGTCGAAGTCGGAGTCCGTACAGCCGGAAGCTGTCATCAGCATGGCTCCCGCTATAACGAACGCTCCTATATTTATCTTTTTCATATCCATTGTCATTCACTCTAAAGTCTTATTTTTCAATTCTCTATTTCCTAAAAGCTTGCCCGCAGCGACACACCGAAATTACGTGTTGCCGTAGTGGAGCCGCCCACTACCGCCTGGCTTGCCCAGGATGTTCCTACGGAAGATTCCGCATCGTAATTCTTCAGTGCCTTGTAGAAGTAGAACAGGTTGCGTCCGAACACTGAAACGCTCAGCCGCGTCATGCCCAGTTTGGAAATCAGCTTTTCCGGAAACTGGTAGCCGATGGTCAGCTCGCGCAGCTTCACATAGCTGTTGTCGAATACCGAGTGGCGGTACGTAAGCTGTTCGGGCTGGGTACCCCAGTTGTAGGTCTGGTTGTAATAGTAGCCGGCAGGGATGATGCGCGTGTTCTTCTCGCCGGTGGAGGCCACTACGCCCGGCAGGATAACGCCGTCGTGATAAACGGTTTCTCCGTTAGGCCCTGCACCCAGTGACGGGTCTACCTGCACGGGCACGCCGCTGGCGTTGTTGTTGCCCGGATAGTAGTAGGACAGGCCGCCGTGTTCCGTATCGCGGAATTGCAGCGACTCCGGTGTCAGACCCGATGCGGTGGAATACTGGTACATCTCGTTGATGACGTCGCCGCCTATGCGGAAGTCGATACTGAAATCCAGGAAGATGTTCTTGTAGGAGAACGAGCTGAACAGACCGCCTACGCCGTCGGGGTTGATGTTTCCTACTCTTTGCAGTTCGGTCTGATTCATGTAAAGTCCCTTGTCCGATACGAGATACTCTCCGTTTTCGTTCATCTGGGGCACTTGCACGTAGATGTCACCCATCGGGCGTCCCTCTACGGCCTGTATCTTGGCTCCGCCACCGCCTATGTTGGATATTTCGAGGTACGGTACGCCGTCGGCGAGCTTCACGACCTTGTTGCGGTAGATGCCGTAGTTGGCCGTCAGGTCCCAGCGGAAATTCTTGGTCAGTACCGGAGTGGCGCTTACGGAGATGTCCCAGCCTTCGTTGGCCACCTCTCCCACGTTCATCAGCACGTACTTCACACCCGATGTGGAGGGTTGCGGTGTGGAGAGTATCTGGTCTTTCACGCGGTTGTTGTAGTAGGATACGTCGAAGCCCAGCCGGTTGTTGAGGAACTTGCTTTCAAAACCTATTTCGTATTCGTACTTCTTTTCGGGGCGGATATTGGCATTTCCCCACGAAGAAGGAACGTAGTTCCATGTGAAGCCGTTGTCCGAACCCTGCTCGTAGATGATGTTGGCGGCATACGTTTCCGGTGCGTTACCTACGACGCCGTAGGAGAGGCGGAGTTTGCCGTGATTCCACCATGCAGGCATGCGGAAGGCGTTCGAGAACAGGAAACTGAGGTTGGCGGAGGGGTAGAAGAAACTTTGGTCTTTCAGTGTGGACGAACGTTCCTGACGCCCGGTGAGTTCGAGGAACAGGTAGTTGTCCCAACCCAGGCTCAGCGTACCCATGTATCCCGTTTTCAGCAGTTCCATACGTTGCAGCGTGCTGCTGGCGGTGTAGCGGCTGGCGTTGAGGTCGAACCAGTTTTCCGTAACCAGACCGCCGTTGGTGGAGACGCGCATGTTGTTCATGTTTTCGTAACGTCCCGTCCAGCCCAGTGTGGCGGCAATGTCGAAACGGCGGATGTTGTAGTTGAAGTTCAGCATCACATCGCCGTACACGATGTCATAACGTCGGTTGATGTTCTGGAAACTGCCGCTGGGATCGTACAGGGAGTTGGGGCGTTCCGTCTCGTACTCCAGCGTCTGTTTGGTATCCGTGATGTCGGTAGAGAGCTGGGCGCGCAGACTCAGCCAGTTGGTTATCTGCCAGGTGGGGCGTATCATACCGATGAGGCGGTTCTCTGTCTCCTTGCTGTGGTGGTGATACATGTTCCAGAGCATATTCGATACGCCGTTCAGGTATCCCGGGTCGTATGCCCAGGCTTCGTCCGGTGTCAGTGTGGCATCGCCGCCTGCGTATGTGTTGCGGTAGCCCAGGCTGGTGACGTAGCTCTGTTTCAGATAGGGAATATCCATGAAGGAGGAGAACATGTTGCTGAAACTGCCGTACAGGTTCAGCGATGTTTGCGGACGGTCCTTTACGTCCTGCACGATGTAGTTCAGCGAGTATTCTATGTTCAGCGTCCTTGCCGGTTTGTAAGAACCCGTCAGCTTGAAGTTATGTTTGGTGAAGCTGCCCGTCAGCGAGTTGGGCGTTTCACCCATGAAGGTGTAGGAGAAGCGGTTGCTGCTGGTCTCCGTACCCTGCGAGATGGCGAGGTTGTAGGTCTGGTTCCAGCCCGTGCGGAACAGCTCTTTCCACGGATTGTCCGTAGCCGGCAGGTAGGGGCGCATCTTGCCGTCCCAGTACAGCACGTCGCTGCCGTCGTACTTCGGACCGAAAGACATGGTCGTATTATACAGACTTCTGTAGCTTTCGCCGTTCATGGTGCGTTGGTAGAAACCTCCCGTCTGTTTTTCGTAATCGCTGTATTCCGTGTTGTAACGTCCCGGGCCGTATACGGTCTGTACTTTCGGCAGATAGGCGGGCAGGTTGGCGGTGACCTGCGCGGTGAAGTCCACCGTCAGTTTGCCGCTTTTGGCGCGTTTGCTGGTGATAACCACCGCGCCGTTTGCCGCTTCCGAACCGTAAAGTGCCGTAGCCGAAGCACCTTTCAGCACACTTACGCTTTCAATATCTTCGGGGTTGATGTCCACCAGACCGTTGGAACGTATCTGCCCGTCGTTGCCGAATTCGGCAAAGTCGGTACTCTTGCCCGTTCCGCCGTTGCGGATGGGCACGCCGTCCAGGATGATGAGCGGCTGGTTGTTTCCGGTGATGGACGTGAGTCCGCGTACATTGATAGACACGGCTCCGGCGGAACCGCCCTGCGTCTGCGTGATGCGGATGCCCGGCGCCTTACCGTACATGGCGGATGCAAAGTTGGTTGCTCCCGCCTTCACTATCTCGTCCGATTCGATAGTGCTCACCGCGTAACCCAGCCGTTTGGTATCCTTCTTGATACCCATAGCCGTGACAACCACCTCTTTCAACTGTTGCGAGTCCTCTCTCAGCGTTACCCTCAGGTCGCCCTGCTTCTTGCGTTTTGCCAGATGTATTTCGCGGGTGGCATAGCCCATATAGGCTATGGACAGCGTTGCATCGGCAGGCACGGTCAGTGTAAAGTTTCCGTCCACATCGGTAATGACACCGTTGTTGGTTCCTTTCTCTATGACACTGGCGCCGATAAGCGGCTCTCCCGTCACATCCCTTACCATACCTTTGATTGTTTTGGTTTCCTGCGCACCGGCACTTCCTGCAAACAGAAGCGCCAATGCCACAATCATACTACCTAATACCTTTTGAAAATGCAGCTTCCTGTGCGAAGCCATACTCCGTTTTTTCTTGATAGACTTCATATTTCCACAATGATTATTTCCTTGTACAATTAAATCTGTTGGAATTTATTTGTATTTGTTATAAGCAAGCAGTATGCCAAAAAAGATATGTAGACTATGCGAAGTATTTATACCTATGATATTCAGTTCATTGTTTTTTTATAAATACTTATAATATGTGTATGCAGGTTGTGGAATGTTGTGGAAAAAATCCACACTTGCAGGTTGCTATTCCACACTTGTGGCGTTTGCATCTTATTCCGGCGGTTTTCCGGCGGATTATACTTTGTGCCTGCATCCGGAAGACCGTGTGGAAAATAGGATTATACCGCGTGTGAGCGGGGCAATCTCCCGGGTATAATGTGCCAATGCCTAGTGGAAAACTTCCCGATGCACCTTGTAAAATGTGCTTGTCCCTTATGTATTTCTTCGTTTTCCGGTTGCGGGCTGTCCGGCCCGCAGCTGGCAACCGTACAGCCCGCAATTGGCAACCGCACGGCCCGCAGTTGGAAAACGGGGTTTTAGTAGATGCACAACGGGTTTTTATACAGTGTATTGTCACCTTTATGCTGAGGCATATCGGTATTTTGCCTCTGCCTTTGGAGAGCTGATGCCGCTTGTTTCTTTGCTGCCAACCGGGATATAAAAAGCCCCCTTCACCCGCTGTCCCTTATGGATAAAGGGATGTGGAGGGTGAAGGGGGAATGTGTGTAAACTGAATTCCTGTTCCGTGGAGGTTATTTCACTTCCCAGGTATCATTGGTCATCAGCAGTTCCTCAAAGTTGTGGTACTTTTTCTTGGCGGATACCTCTTCGATTTGTGCATGTACGGCATCATCGTAGGTGGGAGCTTCCACATCGCGGATTACACCGAGGGCAATCGGGAAGTCAGGGCCTTCCATCAGGGCGAGTTTCAGTTGCAGGGTGTTGTCCTCGCAATGGGCGTCGTGGATAAGAATATCCTTTTCCGTAATGCCGTTCTCGCCGAGCTTCACCACTTTCAGCCCGAAGCCTTCCTGCATCAGTCCGTATTCGTTGTTCTCGCCGAAGAGCATGGGCTTGCCATGTTCCAGATAGATGGCGTGTTTGGCGCGGTCTTCTTTCTTGGCAACGGCATCGTGCGTGCCGTTATTGAAGATGACGCAGTTCTGGAGAATCTCGCAGACGCTGGCTCCTTTGTGGTTGTAGGCGGCTTTCAGGATTTCCACCGTTCCGGCTGCATCCGTGGCAACGGCTCGTGCAAAGAAGTGGCCGCGTGCACCGAAGCAGAGTTCTGCCGGATGGAACGGGTCTTCTACCGTACCGTAAGGAGATGATTTGCTGACGAAACCGCGGGGAGACGTCGGGGAGTATTGTCCTTTCGTCAGGCCGTAGATACGGTTGTTCAGCAGAATCATGTTCAGGTTGATGTTGCGGCGGTTGGCATGGATGAAGTGGTTGCCGCCGATGGCGAGTCCGTCGCCGTCGCCGCTCACCTGCCATACGGTGAGTTCCGGATTGGCAACCTTGCAACCGGTGGCAATGGCAGCGGCACGTCCGTGAATGGTGTTCATGCCGTAGGTATTCATATAGTGGGGCAGACGGCTGGAACAGCCGATACCTGAGATTACTGCTGTTTTGTAAGGCGGAACGCCGATTTCGGCCATAGCCTTATGCAGGGACGCGAGGAAAAAATGGTCACCGCAACCCGGACACCAGCGGGGTTGCCCTTTCTTGAAATCTTTTGCTGTATATTCGCACATAGTTCTTTTCTTTTTTAGTTCTTGATAATCTCCTCAAATGCTTGTACTAACTCGTTCACCAGGAAGGGCTGGCCTTTCACCTGATTGAACTGGTAGGGAACGAAACCGTCTACTTTCATGCGCAGGTATCCGGCAAACTGTCCCATGTTCTGCTCGGCCACCACTACTTTCTTGTAGCGCTTCATCACCTCTGCCGTATTCTTGGGCAGCGGATTGATGAACTTGAAGTGGGCGAGGGCCACTTTCTTGCCTGTGGCGCGGAGTTCGTCCATAGCGGCGTGCAGATGGCCGTAAGTGCCGCCGAAGCCGACAATCAGCAGTTCGGCATCGTCCTTGTCGCCTTCCACTTCTACATCGGGCACTTCGATTTTGGCAATCTTTTCGGCACGCAGGCGGGTCATCAGGTCGTGGTTCTCAGGGTCGGTAGAGATGGCGCCTGTCTTGTTGTCTTTCTCCAATCCGCCGAGGATGTGGGTGAAGCCCTCTGTTCCGGGGATGGCCCAATAGCGGCTGCCGGTCTTTTCATCGCGCTGGTAGGGTGTCCATGAACCCTGCATTTCGGGGCGTACATAAGGCGGAACGATAGCGGGATAATCGGCAAGCTTGGGCAGTTTCCACGCTGCCGAGCCGTTGGCAACGAAAGCATCGGTAAGCAGTACGACGGGGGTCATGTGCTCCAATGCTATCTTGGATGCCATATAGGCGCATTCAAAGCAGTCTGTCGGTGAGGTGGCGGCAAGTACGGGCATGGGGCTTTCGCCATTGCGGCCGAAGAGTACTTGCAGCAAGTCGGTCTGCTCGGACTTGGTGGGCAGGCCTGTTGCAGGGCCACCGCGCTGTACATCGAGCACCACCAGCGGCAGTTCCATAATGACAGCCAGGTTCATGGCTTCCGATTTCAGGCAGATACCCGGTCCGGAGGTGGAGGTAACCGCCAATGCTCCGGCAAAGGATGCTCCGACGGCGGAGGCGCAACCGGAAATCTCGTCTTCGCACTGTACGGTCATTACGCCCAGTGACTTGTGCTTGGAAAGTTCGTGCAGCACATCGGTTGCGGGGGTGATGGGGTAAGAACCCAGGTAAAGCTTCAGGCCTGCTTTCTCGGCAGCGGCTATGAAGCCGTAGGCCGTGGCCTTGTTGCCCGTAATGTCCATATAGCGTCCGGGAGTCTTTACTTTGCTTTCAATCTTGTAAGTGTGAGAGGCGGATGCGTGGGTGTTGTGCCCGTAGTCGTATCCGGCGCGGATAACCTTGATATTGGCTTCTGCAATTTCGGGTTTCTTGGCGAATTTCTCGCGGATAAACTCTTCGGCTATCGTCAGGTCGCGGCTGAACAGCCAGCATACCAGTCCCACTGCAAACATGTTGCGGCACTTCAGCATGGATTTGTTGTCCATACCCGTGTCGGCAAGGCAGTCTTTCACCATTTGGGAGATAGGAGCGGCAATGACATCCTGTTTGATGCCCATTTCTTCAATGGGGTTGTCCGTCTTGAAAGCGGCCTTTTCCAAATCCGATTTCTGGAATGCGTCCGTATCGATGATAATACATGCGGTAGATTTGGCAAACTTATACTGTGTTTTTAACGCAGCGGCATTCATCGCTACCAGTACATCGCATTTATCACCGGGGGTATAGACTTTGTTTGCACCGATATGTACCTGAAAACCGGATACGCCCGTCAGTGAGCCTTGCGGGGCGCGGATGTCTGCCGGATAATCGGGGAATGTACTGATGTCATTACCTACCGTAGCCGAAACTGTTGAAAAGATGTTGCCGGCGAGCTGCATACCGTCGCCGGAGTCTCCGGAGAAGCGGACTACCACTTGCTCCAGTTCTTTGACCATCATGTCGTTTGCCATAACTTACGAATTATTATATGTATTATATAAGGAAACTTATACTTATTTTGTTCAAAGACAAATTTCGTAAAGTTAATCGGATTAACAAAACTTTTTTCGGAAAATCAGCAGAATACATTATCTTTGTACCCGCATTTCATCGCTATATGCCGAATGTATGCAAAAAGGCTCTGTAGTTCAACGGATAGAATAGAAGTTTCCTAAACTTTTAAAAGGAAATCTCTTATTCTGGAAATGAGAAATGCAGACAGAGAATGCTTATTGGGAAAGTAAAAAGTTATAAGGCTCTGTAGTTCAACGGATAGAACAAGAATTTCCTAAATTTTAGATAGGGGTTCGATTCCCCTCGGAGCTACGAAAGGAATGTTGGTTTTAACTGACATTCCTTTTTTTATTCTCATTAATCTGTTGATTTCCAGTGTATTTGTTGTAAATGATACTTCGCTATTGGTTTTGAGTGTGACTTTCTTTTGTTAAGTGACAAATTATCAGCTATTTGTCTGTGATAACGCATCAAAGAACCAAAATAAAGAACCGTAAAAAAGAACCAAAATGAATAACGGGCAGGTATTCTTTAGCGAAATCAAGGCTTATTTTAATTTGAGGAAACCGAAAGGAGATAAGCCAACGAACATTTATTTAGTTGTACGTATTGGTGGCGTGCAGAAAAAATATGTAACGGGTGTAAAGGTATATCCTGCCCAGTGGAATATGGCTAAGCAAGAAGCTATCTTAAATCATCGATTGACAGAACTAGACTTATATAATAATGTGATAGTGAATAATAGACTGGATGAATTAAGACTTCGTTTTCTGGATTTTAAGTGCTATATTTGTAATAACCCAAAGTTGCTTGATAAAGCACATACAATAATGAAAGAATACTTATATAGGGACGAGATTATGGAGAAAAAGGAAAATGCACTTATTTGGTATAGAAAAGCCGTAGATGCTCCTAGTTGCAATATAGCTGATGCAACAAAGCAAAACTACATTACAAAGTTGAAAATATTGGAAGGTTACGTTAGAACATTGAACGTAGATTACCTAACTTTTGATATGATTAATGCAAGGTTTCTGAAAGAATTTCAAGATTGGTTGTTTATGCCTTATGATGATAAAGGTAATATAAGGTCAACGAGAACTATTCATAATACAATAGTGGCAATTAAAACAATTCTTTGTTGGGCTGATGAAAAAATTGGTAAAGAAGTATGTCGTGAGATAAAGGAATTTAAGCCAACCAAAGTTAGGCAAGAAAAAACAAAGGTTGTTCTTACTGACGAGGAAATAACACAGCTATATAAAGCGAAGTTAACGGGTAAGCAAAAGGAGATAAGGGATGTATTTATATTGCAGTGCGAAATGGGGCAACGCTTTTCTGATATGTGTAATTTGAATAATGGAAAATTAAGTGAGGACGGTAACACATATACTATTGTTCAGCAAAAGACAATGCAGCAAGTAACTATACCCTTATCTGATGTGGCTAAACAGATATTGTCTAGCTATAATTATAATATGCCAGTTTATTTACTTGATATAACAGATAAAGAGTTGAAGAAGATAGCAAAAGAAGCTGGTTTAAATAGAGAGGTTTTGATTACAAAAGAAGAAAAGGGACGACCTGTGACTAATCGTGAGCCTTTGTGGAAACATATTTCATCGCATTTAGCTAGACGTAGCTTTGTTACTAATTGGCTAAAGGCGGGTTTAGATTCTCATATTATAAAAGGTGTGACGGGACATAAAACGGAAGAGGCTTTTAAACGATATGATAAGGTTTCAAGTGAAGATGCTGCCCAAGTAATGTTGAAAGCGCAAAAAAAGAATGTTGAAAGTTCTTTGCAGTTAAAGGAACATGAATTGACGATTCAAGAAGCTGATGTATTTGCTACTACCATTTCTACACTACAGAAAACATATAAACAGGATGTAGAGAAAGTAAAAGAACAGAGATTAGACGATACTCTAAATATGGTGGCAAGTTTAATGGAAGATAATGTAGATACTCATTCGATAGCTAAAGCTGTAGAGAAGGCTGATTTTAGGGTTTCTATTGATAATGGTAGTATGGGTAGCATTATAATGAGGAAAGATACTAAGAAAAGGCAAGTGAAATTTGAAAAGACTGATGAAGCAGAGTAATATTGCTATTCTTCTGTAATTCTATAGCTTGGCAAATGCTTTTATGAGTTAATCTGCACTTCTAGTCGTTTTTCCCAGTAAGTGGTATTATCTTTTGGTGGGTTGTTGAAAGTTTAGTATCTTTGTATCAGTAGCTTATAAAGCTATCGGCAGATATACCCACTTTAAAGATTTTTCTTTTTTTCGCACCTTTTTATTCATAAATTCATCATGCAGCTACTCACCTATGAAGAAATCAGAGAAAAAGCATTATCACAGGGCATTTCAGACAACAAGGTCAGCATTGGCATGTGGGCTGGTCTGAACGGCTACATTAAAACCAGAAAGCAGATAAACAAAAGGGTTTACACAGTGTATTTCCCAACACAAGCACAATCCAGCTAAGATTTATATGAAGTGTCAGATTCTCGTTTTTCAAGTGTCAGATTCTCAAGGATAATATAAGAATATAAATATAAGAATACCCATAGGGTATAACCCGTTTTATCCCATTTCAATATATGATACTGCACAAGCCAACTGGAAAACAGTTCAGAAACAGGAAGGAAGCCAAGAAATTCTTTGGTACTGCACGATACAGGAAGATTGAAAAGGAAAAAATAGAGATTATCTTAATACCTAACCATGATTTCATAGCTACTGATGAAGTATATAAAGGTAAACAAGAATTTGCTTCTTGCCCCTAAAAGCAAAAGTGCCAACATGGAAGCATTGTTACTCTGTTATATACAGACCAAATGCAACAAAGAACTTGCTTCCGCCATTGGAGAAGAAAAGATACAGAATGAATTAAACCTACCACAGAGTACGGTAGAAGGTTATATTAAAAAGCTGAAAGGATACACAGACATACTGACTATAAATACTTTAATCCCTAACAGCAAGAATGATAGGGCTGAAATAGAGGGGATTCTAGGTAAGCCTTACAACGGTGATAAAAGAAAGAAGAACGTATATTATTTCCGTAAAGCGGAACGTTTCTACTTTTTAAATCCTCATCTCATATACAGGACAGATATTGAAAATGAAATGAAGGGATTCCTCATTCGCCTGGCTTGTCTGTGTGAGCCTTGCACTACCAAGATATATACGGCAAATTGTCGAAAAGGTAAAGTTAATATATCATCTATAGCCAGCAGTTTGAATACAAGCAGGGAGAAGGCTACAATCCTATTGGATAAATGTGAGAAACAGGGACTTATAAAGGCTATACCTCGTGGCTATATAATACTGGAAGATTCGTTTCTACTTAACATTGGCAAAAGATATGAAGATATAGTATATAATACCATATACAAGTACTGCATACTAAAAGAGGTAGTACCCCCAGATAGATATGAATTTACTAATAAGGGTACTTCAGTGGAATGTGGCGACCTTCGGATGCTTGCGCACGCCATTGCAGGGAAATGGAGTATATATCTACAGGAAGCCAAAAGGCGTCAAGAAACACCTTTGCTGTTTAATGAATTTATCAGAGATATTTTACTGCCAACAAGATTCCCTACCCTTCCAGAAGAACCGCATTGGGAATATTTCAAGAAAGCGATAATGAATATAGCATCCAAGCAATATCCGTCTCCGAACTGGCAGGCTACTTTATAATAGAAGCCTGTAACTGTGGATATACAAATGATAAAAAGCCGCATGAGAGTACACGTCCAATCATACTCAAATGCGGCTTTTTTTGTGTAAAGTCCATGATGCCCATTAGTACGTTGTATATAGCACCATTGATTTTTACACTGTTGGCAGATTTTTTATCAGCAGTGAAACGGACAGGTCAAACTACAAATGAAACTATCAATAATAAATAGGAAGATTATACCATGAATAGAAAAATATTGTCCGTTTCATGGGGATATACAAAGATAGGCATCTTTAATAAGGTAAAAAAACGAACGGCGGCTATTCTTTAAAATCCGCATATACATAGAAACGGGATTTGCACAATATATCCGTTTCTTCCACAGTCTTGGAAATACAGGGAAACACGCACACTAAAGTACAGGTACTTATATAAATCACCCCCTACCCTCTTTTCTTGAAGCTGGAATATATATCAGCCTGATTATCCACAGGTTTACCGATTGAAAGGTACGCATACATGTGTTGAGTACGCTCTAACACCCCCTTAGAGTACTTGAAGATAAACGAAATGTTTATCGCTTCATTCCATCAATTTATAAACCATTTAAAATTAATTCATTATGAACGATTTAGTAATTGGCGGTATGCCACAGGAAAGAAGAACGTTAAACTTGGGTGAGTATGCGGAAGAAGCCGTTCTAATAACGGAAGAACAGCCTGCAAAACAGAAAAGACCGTTATTCATTGAAGCAAATACGGTTGACGTTACTATGGAACATTTAAAGAACGATTGCATCATCCCCGTATTTGCAAAGGACAATGAAGCCACCTTGTCACACCCTGCATTTATAGAGACTGTACAGGATGCCGCAAGCACATTCTTTCAAGGTGAAAAGATTGGACTACCCGATATAAGGGTGTCCCATGTTATCAAGGGAAGAATACCCGAAGCCATACACAAGCCAGCCAACCAGTTGTTGGAAAGTGACAAGACCATTTATTACGAAAGATGCGCCTTTGCGATAGAAATACCAACCGTTTATGAGACGGTAAACGGTAACAAACTTACTTTGACCGTTGGCGGTGTTCGTGCCTATAATCATACCAACCTGTACAGCAAAAAAGGCATGGAACGGTTTAAAGTGTTTGTAGGATTTACCTGCATGGTATGCACCAACCTGTGTGTTTCCACTGACGGCTATTTAAGCAATTTGGAAGTAACCAATACTAAAGACCTGTATAGGGGTGTATTGGAAATGCTTCATGGCTACAATCCCGCAAAGCACATACATCTGATGCGGAGTTTAGGCGATACCTGCATGAATGAGCATCAATTTGCCACATTATTAGGTAAGATGCGTTTGTATCAATGTTTGCCACAAGGCTATCAAAAGCGGTTGCCACGTATGCTACTTACCGATACACAGGTCAATGCGGTTGCCAAAGCATATATCAGTGATGCGAACTTTGGCGGCTTGGGTGGTGAACTATCCATGTGGAAATTCTATAATCTGTTGACAGGAAGCAACAAGAACAGTTATATAGACAGCTTTTTAGACAGGACTTATAACGCTACGGAACTTGCAACGGGGATAAATGCCGCCTTGCATGGTGACGAACGTTACAGGTGGTTTATTGATTGAGTGAACGGGAGAATATTCTTTTAAAGGGGTATTCTCCTTTTGTCTGACTGTTTAAAGATTGAAAATCATGTTTTATAAAAGATTGTTTGTTTGGCTGTTTGGGCTGATTGTCTCACTTTTTACAGGTTGTTTACCGCTTATCCTCTTAATTCTCTTTCTTCCGAAAATAATGCGGACGGAGAAACCTGCAAGAAGAAAAAGGGAAGATTACAGCAGACCTCAAAAAGCAAGGCATCCCGATGCCTTTGAAAAGAGCCACCGCAGGGAATGGATAGATAGCGATTTCTCTAAAATGTAATCAAAAGGAAGTTGTGTTCAAATAAATCTGCATAGGTGGTTTGAACACGCTTCTTTCTGTTATCAACCAATTCAAAGAATAATATGGAAACAAAAAGGAAAAGAGCGGTAATATACGCACGTGTTTCGTCTGTGAGTGATAGACAGGACACAACAAGGCAGATAGAAGATTTAAAGAGATATGCCGTATTGCAGGATATAGAGATAGTACGGATATTCCAAGAGCATATAAGCGGAGCAAAGAAGATTGAGGAAAGGCAGGTTCTTGCGGAATGTTTGGAATACTGCACGAAAGAGGGTGCTAACTACCTGTTGTTATCCGAACTTTCAAGACTGGGGAGAAGTACGTTACAGGTGCTTCGCTCTTTAGAGATACTGCATGATGCAAAGGTATCCGTCTATATACAAAACTTGGGCTTATACACATTGCAGCCAAACGGAGAGGTAAACCCGATTGCTTCGATTATGGTTACTGTGCTTGCTGAAATGGCTAACATAGAACGGGCGAACATACAATACCGTTTGAACAGCGGCAGGGCAAACTACATTGCCAAAGGCGGCAGGTTGGGAAGAAAGCGGGGGAGCGTCAAGACAGAGGAGAAGAAAAGGGAAGAATACAGGGAAACGATAGCTTTACTGAAGAAAGGCTATTCAGTGAGGAACATTGCCAAATTGCAGGGTATAGGCATTTCGACTGTTCAAAGAGTTAAAAATCAATTTATAAGATAATGGAAACGAATTATGTCATTCTCCTTGATTACAGCAGTGGGGAGATTATTAAAATCAGATTGAGTGATAAGGAAATACAGAAATCAGAAAGTTATGAAGATTTTGAAATGTTTCTTAGCACGATAGAGAGTAAATATAACTTCCGATTAAAGGATTGCTATTGGATGTCAGTAGAATATCTGAAAGAAAGAAGTTACATTTAAGAAATACACAATTTGCCAATACAAACGCTTTTCGTATATTTGTGCCGTTCCAGCAATGGAATGACATATTTATTAACGAAAGGCGTTTTGCATTATCCTTGTCTCTGAAATTCGCCAAAATTTTACAATCACAGGGATATGCAACAACGCCCGCATCAATGTTATATACCTATCTTACTGATAGTCTGTATATCGTTTGGTGTGGGCAACTGTTGTGTATTTGTGATTGGGGTGTTTGGCGATACCTAGAGACAGATATGCGAATAGTTCTCACACCTTTTTTATTTTGTAACGGCAACCGCAGGGAACAGATTGCAGAAACGGTATCGGACTATGAGAAACTTCCACTTCACCTACTCTAATGTAGCCTATGGTTATAAAAAGCGACACATTAGGCATTTTTATGGTAAAAAGTTTGCAGAGATGTAATTTATAATAATTATATTTGAGACAAATAAAGAAATCTCTTACAAATGCCATTTCGTACAACACAGATAGCATTTCATACAAAGGGAAAGTATTTATTGTCATAGCTGATTAGCTTATTATACATTTGCATATTATCAAATTATACATCTATGGAATTTATTTATAGTATATTAGCACTGTGGATTGTCGTTAAGATAATAGACCACATAGGAAAATGTAAGAGAGGAAAATAAGTATGGATTTCATTATTTTTATATTGAAAGGGCTTGGTGGAATGGCTATGGTATTCATTCCTTTCTGGTTATTATGTAAGTTTTTTGAACGGAAAGATAAATAAAAACAGTATGTTTCTTTGACTTGCTTAAAGCCTAAGAGTTTTTGTATTATGGAAAGAAAAATATGGAAATAATTGGTACTACCATAGGAATATTCTTTTTTGTTATGTTTTTAGGTGGATTATTTCATAATGATGATAATTAAAAAGTATGTTACCATTTGCATTAATTTTATTAGCGGGCTGTTTACTTTATGAAATAGGTGAAGGAATTTCACGCTTATTTAAAAAATAAGATATAGCCTAAATATTCTATCAAACAAGATTAAAAAAATGTGATAGCACATGAATATAGCTGTATTCGAACATGAGATTATAAAGAGGCTTGGAGGTGGGTATCGATACAGTGACGGATACCAATACCGATATTATAATCAAACAAAAGCAATAGTATTGATAGATTCCAATCAAGTATCAATTGACTTACTCCTACTCATATTCCCTTTTTTGGAAGAAAAAGAACAGGAATATGAAGATTATTCTGATTTTGTAAGTGATAAGGATGAATGCAGGTATTCAAAGAAGTGGACAGAAGAGCTGCTTACTGTAATAAATAAGGAAATACATAAAAATACAGGATATAATTTGCCATTAGATTTCTGTATGCAATATTTTCGAGAACTATTTGTTTCTGGAAACTGTATTGATTTACACAATCCTCATTATATAAATGTTGAAGTAATGTATAAAGATGTATATACATCTTTTATTTTACAGCAGCAAGCAATTCGATTAGAATTAGATGCTCTGTATTATATAAAATTGTTAAATAGTCCCGAATTTTATTTCAATTTAAATCAAAAAACTTCTTTTTTCGACGGGCTTTTTCCACTAGATTTTGCATATAACAAAAATTCTATAGAACTAATAAAGATACTGTTGTTCAAAGGAGCTACAAAATGTGAGAACTATTCATTTGTATATAAAGTAATTTATTCTCAAGACCAAGAATTAAAAAGAACACTATCAGAAAATATAATAAAAAATGATTCAAGACTAGCTATATCTTGCCTGCGTAGGGCTATAATAGCCAATGATTTATATTTAACTTCATTGTTAGTTCCTAAAATAAAAAGAATAGATAGTATTTATTATCATAATGATAAACTGACGCATCCTACTATTGAAGAGGACGGATATAAAGGCATTGATAGAATCATAGAAATATCTGAACAAGATTTAGAAAAGGATTTTTTCTATTATAATGAGATGGGAATGGATAAAAAATATGTTTTACACAAAGGCATTGTTTTTACATTTATGTCGTTGGCTTATATAACTAAGAATGACGAGTTTATTAACCTTTTAGCAAGCTACGGTGCTAACAAAGAAAAAAAAATAGCAGGATATTTTTATAAAGAACTAGTAAATTTAAAATAGTATTGAAAATGAACTACTCACAGCATAAAAACATCTGATGAAGAGACAGATAATCATATCATCCACGAACGAACTGGTCAGGGTGCTTCCCCAACGTATCGTTTATATCTCTTCTGACGGGAATTATTCCACTATGGTCTTACATGACAAGACAGAACATCTGTTCACCTTCAACCTTTCCCACTTCCAGAAAATCATTGAAACGCAACTGAAAGAGGATGCCCGTACATTCATACGTATAGGCAAAAGCCTTATTATTAATAAAGAGTATATATATAAGATAAACATGGGCAAGCAGTTACTCGTATTATCGGATATGGTACTCAACCAAGCCTTTACGCTTTCCGCATCCAAAGAAGCATTAAGGCAACTGAAATTGTTGTTGGAAACCGAAATTACAAAATGATGATGAAACGGAACGAAGAAGATGAAATACAAGTACTGGGTACTAAGCCTAAGAAGATATGCAGAAAGTGGGCAATACTACTAACTGTATGTACTATTATCACTACTATAGCAGTAATGTATCTGTTTATATCCAAAACAGTAGTAAATAAAGGTGAAACGGATATAGCCAGATTGAAAAAGGAAACAATACAGGAAAGCCGTTTCCCTTCCAAAATTAGTATGATAGAAATCAATGAGGATTCAATAAATGATGTTCCTCTAAGAATTTATTCATTGGTAAACCTGCAAGCGGAGTTGTCTATGGAATTGCCAAGCAAGAAAGATACGGCAGTACTTCTTGTCGCACAGGCAGCGGATATTAGAAAGGACAATAAAGGGATAGTTGGAGACTTTATTTTGCAAGGGAAACAACTGGCTACAGGAAAGAAGAAAACGGGGTATTGTGCCATTATCAACGGAAACATATCATTAGGAAATTCCACAGGTGATGAAGTAAAAGACTACTGCATAAACAGTAAAGGGCATTTCTTTAGGCAATATGTGTTGGTTACAGACGGAGAACAGCAGGAAAACAGGCTGAAAGGCAAATCCATACGCAGGGCTTTAGCCAGACAGGATGATGATTTATATATCATTGAAAGCATCAACCGTGAATCGTTGTATGACTTTTCAGAAGCACTTGCGGATATAGGTATCACAGATGCCCTGTATCTCGTAGGTGGGGATGCCTATAGGTTTTATAGGAACAGTAGTAACGGACAAGTGTATGAATATGGAGAACGCAAGCCTTTACCTGCAATGAACTATATTGTTTTCAGAAAGAAGTAAGCACAGCCTTATACCGTTTCATACAATACTGGCGGCATTTCATACAAGCCGTCTCGAAAAACTTCCCCATATCCTTTTTACCATTTACTTTTACAATAAAAAATGAATAAGATACGCCCTTACATATTTGTGATTTTTCTATTAGGTCTTCTAGCCTGTAGTGAGAATAGGTTGCAAAAAAGTGCAGTTCAAGCAAAACAGGCAGAACAGAATGTTGTGGAATATCACAACTCCTTTTCTGGAATAGACAGTACTTTGAGTTGTTTGTATGACAGCCTTGTATATCATTCTGCAAATGAGTTGTACCTTGACAGATTTAATTCGGCATTGCAAAAGTATTTGGATGATACTCTTACATATAAGAATACATTCATGGAATTAAAGCAGCGGATAAGCATCTTGCAAGCACCAGATAATGCCTTTAGAATATACAGCTATGATGATTGCATGGGCGGTACAATGCGCTCTTATAAAAGCTATATACAGTATAGGGATTCATCAGAACGGATAAGACACAATTCATTGGGGAATGAATACCAGTATTTCTATGATGTAAAGCCTGTTGAAATAAAAGGAAAAGAGTATTATCTTCTGTTCAGCTGCCTAAGATATAGCAGTAACGGACTGGCAAGAAACATACAGATAGGCAGTTTTGAAAATGGCATGATGAAGTATCAAAATGAGTTTTTCCCTAAAGAATACAGGGACAGTACCAACATGATAACGATAGACAATATCGCCCAGTTTGATTTACGATATGATTCTGCAAGTAGAACAATCTTATTCAAGGAAATCGAGGACGATACGTTAAATCGAACTATAAGATTGCTAATACATTAAAGACAAGGGATATGAAAATGAAATTGGTTTATATGCTGTTGGTTGCCATGACTGTTTTATCATGCCAGAACAGAAAACAGACAGTGGCACAGAAAGAGGTATCAACTGTTGATACTGTTTTACAGGCAAAGGTTGCGGAAATACTAAAAGATAAAATGAAAGAGATTGGTGCCCTTTACGGACAAGCTATCGTAATGGAAGTACAAACAAGTGAAGTGAAGGCAATAGTGGCTATTGACAGTACATTCCAACAGACAGCAGATTTAGCCCCTTCCCAAGAGACAGGACTAATGCACTGTGTGTCCCTGTTGGCGGCATTGGAAAGCGATAAAGTGAAATACACCGATACCTTAGATACCAAGATAGGGCAAAGACTTTATAAAGGCAATATTGTGAAGGATGCGAATTGGCAACGTGGCGGTTGGGGCAAATTGACCGTAGCACAGGGTATCATGTCAAACTCCAATATCAGCACCATTATAGAGGTGGAAAAGGCATACGGAAAAGCACCAAAAGAATTTTATAGACAACTCCGAAAAATGTCTTACGGAGAGCCTTCACAGATAAGGGGTATTGATAATCTGGAACAAGCCATGTTTTTAAGTCCTGATAGTACCCAGTGGAAAAGGGATATTTTAGGTTATTCCGCAACAGGCTGTTATCAGCGTATTGCACCGATTCAAATACTGGCTTTCTACAATGCGATTGCCAATAATGGCAGGATGACAAAGCCGATTCTTTATAAAGGGGAGATAGAGACTATCAATCCACAGATAGCCAGTAAGAGCAATATAGACAGTTTAAGACAGGCTTTGGCAAGTAATGTTATATACGGTTTGGGCAGAGCCGCCAAATCAGAAAAGGTATTTGTAGCCGGCATACAGGGAACGTGCCAAATATCTGTGGAAGATGATACTACAGAGGATAAATCAAATACGGAATATGTGGCAGAGTTTTGCGGCTACTTCCCTACTGTTAATCCGCAATACAGCATAATTGTTTCCATTAATAAGAAGGGATTGCCTGTTAGCGGTGGATTAATGGCTGGTGATGTGTTTAGAAAAGTGTGTGATTGTATTATAGGAGAATGAAAGCTACAACATTTGGCAGTTCATGTGTAGAAGGTAAAGACCATGATGCTAAAGGGAATCCAATCAAGCAAAGATTTAGAGCTTATGATTCTATGGATGAGTATGCAGCAGATAAAATTCAATTTTTAAAGAGACTATATGATTTTGACGAGAACGATGATATTGATAAATTCATATCTAAACTAAGTGGAGCTAATAAAGGCAAGAGAAGATATGCAGAAGCTACTAATTATGCCACATCTTTAGCGAATATATATAACAAGTTTGCCGAAGGTGGAATTATTAAAGCACAGAACGGTAGCAAGTTAGAAGAACTATTAATAAAGAAAGCCCTTGAATTTGGGCAAAAGACATCTGAAAAAATGTCGCCTTATGATGTAAGACTGATAGACTTCATAAAGAGTAAGGAAGGATTTAGACCTAAGCCAGAAAAGGATAAGACAGACGGTAAATGGACTGTAGGATATGGACTTACCGACCCAAAGCTGATACGTAAATATAGAAATGGCATTACAGAGGAAGAAGCATCTAAACATTTGATACAGCATTTACAAATGGGAGCCGATTCTCTGGCAACAATGCCTTATTACGATAATTTGAATTTAGGAGAAAAGACAGCATTAAATGATTTAATCTATAATGTTGGCTGGAATAAGTTCAAGAACAGTAAAAGACTGCAATCACATTTAAGGACAGGGAATAATGCTGGTGCAAAGAAAGAGATGAATCATGGAGAACACCAAGCAAGAGGTCTAAAGATTCGTAGAAATCAGAATAGACAAATGTATGATAGTACCTTTAGCTGGAAATATAAGAAAGGTGGAGTTGCTAAGTATCAGCCAGGTGGTAAGACTTATACAGGTAGTACTAGTACTAACTACTATGGCGATGTAGTACATCATCTTCCAGTTTGGAATAAAGACGGAGAAACTAATGTGGGTTTACCTGAAGTAGTAGTTACTCCTAGAAATAACTTGAATTTAGGAGAAACTGTAAATAGAGGAAGAAATGCCGCAGGAAATGTAGGTAAAGAAATACTCTCTGCCGTTACACCATTAGGAGATATAGAATCAGCGAAAGGCATTTATAATGATGCGACATCTGGTAATTATGGAAGTGCTGCATTAGGACTGGGATTATTAGCGTTACCTAACTTTATAGCGAAACCTTTAAAGGCATTTAAACGAGTAGGCAGTAAAGTTATTAGAGATTTTACTAATAGTCGAAAATTGGGAATTGTCTCTCCACAATTTCAAGGCAAATCAGATATAACTGACAGATTTTTAAAATACGTAGGTGGTGGAATTAAAGGCGACCCAATAAATATGAATAATCTTTCTGGAGTTCAAAAAATGCAAGCTGCTAAATTGCAAGAAGCTGGGGTTGATTTATCTAGAATAAGTTTACAAGATTTGCAAAAATCCATAAACCAAAGAAAGTGGGATATTGTTAATTCTGCTCCAAATGGAAGATTTAATGTATTAAATCCTAGTGAAGCATCTAGCAATGTTCAAAATGTATTAGACTTTATAAAGGATAAGAACGGCTATTCGAGAGTAGGACATACAGAACTACGGATAAATAATAATACTAAAAATATTCAGATAGGGCATACGGATAACGAATCTTCCAATAAGACAATTAATAAGGTAGCCGAAAGAGGATTAAATTCTGCTATTCAATTATCTAATCAAGACGGATTAAACGGAGTCCTTTCTGGGGAATACTTACTATCTGCGCCAAAAACATATAGTGTATGGAAACATTTTAAAAATAAAGAATTGTATGGAAATTACGGAGAGCACTCTAACACTAATATGATAAACGAAGCTATTCGCACTGGAAAGATAGAACGGACTCCTGATATAGATGAAGAAATTATTATTGATAATATCGAACAAATGAAAGGAGATGCAACAAGAAGATTACTACTCGAAAATGCTCCTGTTTATAGATTAACAAAAGAATCAGGATTGCCTACTAAAACTAAATCTGTAATATTTGACCCAAGTATTATAGATAAAAATGGAAGGATGAATATTGATTGGAATAATCCAAACATTTATAAGGCATCTATCCCAATTATATTTGGATTAAATTCAACTAGAGATGAATGATACTAGATACAAAATATTAAAGCAGAAAAAAAGGTGGCTATCTCTCTTTGCCGAATTATATAGTGACAAAGAATACGATAAGATTATGTGTTTATACAATGAACTTGTATCAGATAATATCCTTAGACATACTATTGAAGATATAGATTCGATTGATGACAATAAAGAATTTAGAATATTGATGTATGTAGAGTTTGCACTTATAAATAAACACTCAGATATTGAGGTGTGGGATAATTTATAAACAAATGAATTATGACTGATGAACAATTAGAAAAGTATTATGATATAAAAAGAAAATATAATGGATGTATTCTAAAGGATTCACAATGTCCATTAAAAGACCACTGTAACGGATTAGTAAGAAATAAATGTAAAGAGTATGTACCTAGCAAATATCTTTGGGTGATAGAAGATATGATTGAAGGGTATCACAAAATAGAAGAAGTAGAATTTATAAGGAAGTATATTAACGGGGACATCACTTAACGTCCCCGATTCTTTGAGATTTTTAGTGGGCGGAGATTACTAAATTCGTTGCTTCCGCCATCTTTAATAGGTTTAATATGGTCAACTTCCCAGCCTAATGAGCTACTGGCATCTCCGTATCTACTTCTCATTATAAGATTACCATAATCGTCAACTCTATATTCTGACTTAGAAAAAATTGAACTGGGTTTGCCTTTATTAAATATAGCATCTAACTCTTCTTCCGTCCATTGGGGTCTACGTTTAGGTGTAATCTTCATAACTAATAGATTTAAATTAATAATGCAAATATACAAATTAATATGAATTATGAAAAATGAATCAAATAATAGCCATTTAGTAGTATATATTTAGAATCAATAACAATGAGGTTTATTACATTCATAAAACAAATGTTTACTTCACATTCTGGAATATCATCTAAAAGAGTGTGTGGAGTAACAGGATGGTTTGTAGCTATTGGAGTATTAATATATTGTACTATAGCTACAATTCAAGCACCATTAATGATAGATACATTTTTAATTTGTGTCATGGCTTTACTTGGCATAGATTCAGTAACAGGTATTTGGAAAAAATTTAATAATGGAAATAATAAAGAAAATAATACAGTGGATGAAAAGTAATGATAAGTTTGCTCACTTTATCTGTAACTTTTTAATTGTAGTAATATTAGGAATCATCTTTAGTCCAGTTATTGGATTAGCGGCAGCTTTAGTAGCTTCGTTCAGTAAAGAAACTTATGATGAATTTACAGAGGATGGTTCTGGATGGGATTGGAAAGATGTACTAATTTTTTTAAAGAATCCGACAAATTACTTTAATTCTATTTGCAGATAATTAGTTATACTTGTATGTAGATAAACATTTTTCTTTATATTTGTAGGGTTAAAAGATTATAATATTTTATGGATAGAATAACTAAAAGTCTGATGACAGAACTCCTTACTAACTTGGAGTTACATACAGAGGGAGAATCTAAGGATTTTGAAAAATTTGTAAATTATGTTGCAACTTCTACAGAGTATAATAAAACATTTGATGTGGATTCTATAACAGTAGGAGAAGGAAATGATACAGGAATAGATGGAATTTCAATAATTGCTAATGGACAACTTATTGAAAGTACTGATGAAATTGATGATTTATTGGAAAGAAATAATTTTTTAGAGGTTGATTATTTATTCATTCAAGCAAAAACATCTTCAAATTTTGATAGTGGCGAGCTTAATACCTTTCTATTTGGCGTAAATGACTTCTTTTCTATGAGTCCAAGGCTTGTTAGAAATGATGATATACAACATTTTGTAGAAATATCTAATTATATAATTGATAGAGCTCCTAAGTTTAAAAGAAATCCATTGATAAAGTTATATTATGTGACAACAGGAAATTGGGTAGGAGATGCTAATTTAAGAGGAGTTATTGATAGTGGAGTGAATGCGCTTGAACAAACTAATTTATTTGATAAAGTATCAGTTAATGTTTGGGGAGCGAGAGAGTTAGCTTCTGCATATAGAAAGACAAAAGATGCAATATCTTCAACTATCAATTTTAGTAATAGAATTACTATACCTAAAATTAATGGGGTTTCGCAAGCCTATATTGGTTTATTGCCTTATCGTGAATTTCTTAAAATTCTTTCAGATGAAGAAGGGAATTTATTAAATGTTTTCGAAGATAATGTAAGAGATTTTCAAGGAGAAAATAATGATGTTAACGGTGGAATTGCAAGTACATTAAATAATAATGATTCGGAAATTTTTAGCGTACTAAATAATGGTGTTACCATTGTTGCTAGTTCTATTTCTCCTACAGGAGACCAATTCACTTTAACTGATTATCAAATAGTAAATGGATGTCAAACTAGTAATGTCTTATTTAACAATAGAGAAGGAGAATATATAGGCAATGTTTATGTTCCTATTAAATTAATTGCAACTACTGATGATGAAGTTAAAACAAGAATAACCCTAGCAACGAATAATCAAACGCCAATTAAAAAAGAACAGTTAGCTGCCCTAACGAAATTTCAAAGAAGTTTGGAGCAATATTATAATTCATATGAAGGCGATTCACGATTATACTATGAAAGACGCTCAAAACAGTATAATTCGGATACCCATGTCGCAAAATCAAAAATAATTACAGTTCAATATCAGATAAAGTCATTTGCAGCAATGTTTCTTAATGAGCCACATAATGTCACCAGTTTTTACGGCTCAATAGTTAAAAGATTAAATGAAGGAAAAGTTCAAATTTTTAATAATGACCATGCTTTTTCTCCTTATTATACAAGTGCTTTTGCATATTATAAGTTAGAAGCATTATTTCGTAAAGGAAGTATTGATTCTTCTTATAAAAAAGTTCGTTTTCACATTTTATTACTTTTTCGTATAATTTTTGGAAATGGCGTGCTTCCACCTTTAAACAGTACCAGAAAAATGGACAGTTATTGTGCTCATTTACTTTCAATTTTAAATTCAGAATCTAAAACATTAAAAGCTTTCCAAAAATGTATCGATGTTATTGATTGCTCAGACTTTGATAAATCAGATAAACAAACTATAAAATTAGTGTCTAAGACTAAGGTTCTTATTGATTATGCGAAGAGTCTTTAGTTATTATTTATGGATGAGACTGTTCCTAGCATGTAATAAAAATAGTTATATATATAAATTCTGTTAATTATCAAATATGGGGTAGTAAATAACTTTTCATTTCAATATAGCGAGGAAGAATATAGCCTTCTTGATTATATTTATCCAGTGGCGCAAGAGTATGCACCAGACTTTGACTATAATGAAGATACAGGTGAATCCTATATAGCAGTTTCGCAAGCTCTGGATATTTTTAAAGGAAGGTATAATGCACGTAAATTGCGGCATAAATTCACAGTAGAGGAATATATGCAGGATAAAGAACTGCAAGGCTATCTGCAAGCATTGGATTTGGATAGTGAGAAGTTCTGGTATCTGTTGCTCTTTTGCTATGATTATAGTTGGGGAATTTGCATGAAAGGGATTGAAATAAACAAATTTCCTGTTGAGTACATAAGAGACTTTGTAGACGCAATCTATAGCAATTATACAGGCAGTGGTATGCTTGGGGCTAGTTTCAACGAGCCTATAAGCCTAACCTTGAAGATAGGTAGGAAAAACATCGTAATTGATAACAATAATGCCATAGCCTGTATCGCCAAATTCTGTGATGACGGATTGGAAAATAACGATTTGACTGATTTATCCAACGGGTACTTCGTGGATTTAACCCGTCGAAGTTCAGATTCCGTTTCCGTATTGGCTTACTATTTCTCCAAGATGATAATTTCCGCCTTTGACCACCAAGAACATTTGAAAGATAAAAGGAAGAAAGGGGCAAACCTTTCGGATAAGGAAAAAATGGTTATCGCCCATTCCCTGTACCTTACTGGCATCGTAAGTAATAAGAGCGTGAGGGAAAGCGATGAATATCTAAAGGCTATCTTAAAGAGATATAAGAATACAGAGATAAAGAAGCTGAACTCATTCTATCTTTAAGGAATAATTTCCCACATTAGGAACAATCCTGTTTGTCTGTTTTTATTAGAAGTCCATAAGCAGATAAACAGGATTTTTTCTTGTCTGGTTTTCTGATTTTGCGACATGGAAAACATTGATTGATAGATGCTTCTTGTAGGGGAACAGTATTTGTGTGTTTTTTTGTTCCTGTTAGCTCTCCGATTAAAGGGTAATCTTTGCAGTGTAAAACAAATCGGTGAGCCAGATACCCAAATAAGTCCGCAGGGCAGCGGCAAAATTATATGAAGAAACTAATAGTAGTAACTTTAAGTTCGTTAGTAAATGAAGGAAAGAAGATTGCACGTTTAAGCGGTAATCGTGATTTGAATGAAAAGATTGTGAAGGCTAAGATGAAGTCACTGGAACAATACGGACAGTTAATACCTGCTATAGTGGTAGATGCTACTGATGCTATCAATCAGGGAATGGAAGTTATTGATTTTACTACAGGTGATGTTATAGAAAAGGAAGAAGCTGTGAATTATTTGGTGTTGCTGGAAGGTAATCATCGCTATGAGGCACACTGTGAGCTTTTAAATAAAAATGAGAACTACACAGGTGAATTTTATATAATGTATGCTTTGAATGTGGAAGTCACAATAGCTAAGATGTTATCAGAAATCAATATTGCCACTAATCCATGGAAAGGTGGAGACTTTGTGAAAGGAGCGAAGATGAACAATCTGCAAAAAGAACTGCCTTTGTTGGATGCTATAAATGATTTAGTAAATGAAGGATATAATTTGTCCGTAGCATCGAAGTGGCTGACCTTTACTGCAAATATTGATAAAAAGGTTATGAATTGCGCTATGGACAATATTATTCTCCCACAGTTAGAGAATACTGTAGGTTTGGAAAGAGGGCAAAGATTAATAGAAGCGGCAAAAGAACATTTCACAGAGAAAAACATAAAAAGTAGATATTTAGTTGACTGGATAATATCCAAGTATGACACTACTGGCGATGATGGGAAACCCGATTTCACTGACAAAATGGAACGTTTCCTCAGAAGTATCAGCAAAGAGGATGTAGACTATATCAAAAAAGCTAAAGGTAAAACAGGCGGAGATACAAAGGAAAATATTATCAATCAGAAATTGACTGAATTATGGGGTGATTTTGAAGGATAACCTTTTGAGAAAAAGCCAGTGGGTAGTGCCTGCTGGCTTCCCCAACAAGAGTAATAACCTGTAAATGATATATATTATGATTAAAGATAGTAAAGGCAATATGTATGAGTTTGTGACACACACATGGAATCCTATTAAGGGTAAATGTCTTCATGGTTGCACCTATTGTTATATGAAAAAGATGTGTTCCCGTTTGAAGGCTCCCAGATTGGATGCGGCTGAATTAACCAGTTATCTTGAATGCTCGAACTTTATTTTTGTAGGAAGTAGTATTGATATGTGGGCAAAAGACATACCAAGTCATTGGATAAAAATAGTTTTGGACTATTGCGATAAGTCTGCCAACAAATATCTGTTTCAGAGTAAGAATCCTTCCAGAATATTGGATTTTATAACTCATCCCGTATTTCATCGTTCAGTGGTTTGTACGACTATAGAAACTAATAGGTCTTATCCAGATGTGATGTGCAACTCACCAGAGATAGAGGAAAGGGTACGGGCAATGGAAAATATTGCAGATTCGGGTATAGATACCTATGTTACGGCAGAACCTTTGATGCAGTTTGATTTGGATGAAATGGTAGAGTATATAAGGCGATGTAATCCGAAACAGGTTAATATAGGGCGGAATACCAACAGAAAAGTTGAGTTACCAGAACCAACAGCAGATGAAGTGAAAGCACTTGTAGAGGAACTGGAAAAATTCACAAAGGTGGAGATAAAGAAAAATGCAAGAGTATGGTTTAAGTGAGAAGAACATATAACATAGAACTGGAAAGTAACTATCTGTGTGATAGTTGCTTTTCTCAATTTATTCCGTATCTTTGTTTCCAAGTTAAAACGACAATAGTAACCAATTTGAAGTACATTACTTGTAATATGCTGATTTTCAGAGTATAATATAGTATTCCTAAACTTTAGATAGGGGTTCGATTCCCCTCGGAGCTACGAAAGGATGTCTGTTATGATACGGACGTCCTTTTTTTTGTGCGGAACTTCCTGCTGCTGTAGAGGAGTATCCGTAAAATTCTGTAGAAAAGAGAAAGAGGAAACCCCGTCAGACCGGGATTTCCTCTTTCTCTTATTTTTATCCTATTTATATAATAGGAATTATTTTGCTTCTTCAACAGCTACTGCCTGTTCTGTATCTTTTTTGTTCTTCATCAGCATGTAAGCGATAGGAGATGCAACGAACAGAGAAGACAGTGTACCGAATACAACACCCAGAATCATGGCGAACGCGAAGCTGCGGATGGAATCACCACCGAGGATGAAGATACACAGCAATACAATCAACGTACTCAGTGAGGTATTGATGGTACGTGCCAGAGTCGTGTTCAGTGAATCGTTGAACAATACTTTCTTGTTGCGTTTCGGATAGAGACCGAAGAACTCGCGTACACGGTCGAAGATTACCACCTTATCGTTGATTGAGTAACCGATAGCCGTCAGGATAGCACCGATAAACGTCTGGTCGATTTCCAAAGAGAACGGCAGGATGCCCCAGAACATGGAGTAGGCGCCCAAAATGATAATCGTGTCGCAGGCCAGTGCACATACGGAACCGATAGAGTAGGCAATGTTGCGGAAACGGAGCAGGATGTACAGACCGATAGCAATCAGTGCCAGCACAACAGACCAGATAGCGGATACCTTGATATCGTCTGCGATACTCGGACCTACTTTCTGTGAGCTGATGATACTGCCGCCCGTATGGTTCTCACGGTCGATGAAGGTTTCCAGCGTGATATTCTGGGTCAACAACGGCTTCAGGGTTTCGTACAGGTATGCTTCGATTTCGGAGTCGATGTTGTTACCTTCTTCTTCGATACGGTAGTTGGTACTGATACGTACGGTCTTGCCGTCAGCACCGATAGCGATGACACTGACATTGGCATCGCCGAACTTGCTGGAAATCAATTCGCGTACCTGTTCGGGTTCTACCTTGTTCTCAAACTGTACCTTGAAGTTACGTCCACCGGTGAAGTCGATGCTCTGGCTCAAACCGCGGATGCTGAGGAAGCCGATGCAAACTACAACTGCTACACCTGCCAGCGTCATCCAGAGTTTGTTTCTGCCCATGAAGTCGAAGTGTACATTCGCCATCAGGTTCTTGGAGATTCCCGTAGAGAATGTCAGGTTCAGCAACTTGTCTTTGTTCATGAAGTGCTCGTAGAACAAACGTGTCATGAACACAGCAGTAAAGAATGAAATCAGGATACCGATAATCAGTGTCGTGGCAAAACCGCGGATAGGACCGGTACCGAAGTTGAACAGGATGATACCTGTGATGATAGATGTCAGGTTAGAGTCGAAGATTGCGGAGAAAGCATTGGAGTAACCGTCGGCAAGTGCTTTCTTGACACCTTTACCTGCACGCAACTCTTCTTTGGTGCGTTCGTAAATCAATACGTTGGCATCCACAGCCATACCGAGCGACAGTACCATACCGGCAATACCGGACATCGTCAGAGCGGCCTGGAAGGATGAGAGGATACCCAGCGTGAAGAACAAGTTCAATATCAGAGCGCCGTTGGCAACCATACCCGGGATGAAACCATACATGGAGCACATGTAAATCATCAACAGAATCAATGCCACAACGAATGACATGATACCGGCGTTGATGGATGCCTGTCCCAAAGACGGACCTACGATGTCTTCCTGTACGATGTGGGCAGGAGCCGGCATCTTACCTGATTTCAATACGTTTGCCAAGTCTTTTGCCTGTTCGGGAGTGAAGTGACCGGTGATTTGTGAGTTACCGCCGGTGATTTCCTGATTTACGTTCGGTGCGGAGTATACATAGCCGTCCAGTACAATGGCGATGGCTTTACCTACATTCTGTTTGGTGAGTTGTGCCCAACGGCGTGCACCGTCCGTATTCATAGACATGCTTACGGCAGGTTTGCCATAGTGGTCGAATTCGTCTTTGGCGTTTACAACTACGTCACCTTCCAGCGGAGCGCGTCCGTTACGTTCGGTAGACTTGATGGCGTACAATTCGAAAGTCTGTGCTTTCGGGTCGTATTCAAAAGGAGAAACACCCCACTTCAGGCGCAGGTCTTTCGGCATTTCAGCCTGAATTTCCGGCATGGAGAGGTATTTGTTGATATCAGCGGTATCCTTGTAGTTTGCATAACCTACAACAGGGCCTTGACCGCTGGGATTTACCTGAAGAACTGCCAGCAGCGGATGTTCTTTCTTGATTTGCTCAAGGTCGGCAGCCTGTGTTTTGCTTTCACCTTTCAGTGCTGCGGCAAGGCTGTCGGTAGTGCTGGTAGCTTGCGCTACGGCGGGAGCTTCGGCAGCTACGCTGTCTGTTGCTTCTGCTGCGTCTTCTGTGGTAGCCAGGATTGCACGCAATTTGGCATCAGCCGATTGCAGGTACGAAGCAACGTCTTTTGCGTTGTATGTTTCCCAGAATTCCAGGTTGGCAGAACCTTGTAGCAATTTTCTTACACGTTCAGGCTCTTTGATACCCGGAAGTTCCACCATGATACGTCCCATTTTGTCTTCCAGGCTCTGGATGTTGGGCTGAACCACACCAAAGCGGTCGATACGGGTACGGAGTACGTTGAATGAGTTGTCAACGGCTGCCTTTACTTCTTCGCGCAATACTTTTTCAACTTCTGCATCGGAAGATTTCTGGTTTACCTTGTCCTTTAGCTGTTGGGTAGCGAACAGTTGTGAGAGTGAAGCATCCGGAGCGATTCTGTGATACTCTCTGATGAACAACGTGATAACGTCGTCCTGGCTGGTAGTAGCCTGTTTTGCCGCAGTGGCCAGTGCCTGGTTGAATGCTTCGTCAGACTTGTTGTCCGCCAATGCCTTGATGACATCGGGTACCGACACTTCCAGGATGACGTTCATACCACCCTTCAAGTCCAAACCTAAACTGATCTCCATTTCACGACATTGTTTCAGCGTCCAATTGCCGAACCACACTTTCTCGTTTGACAGAGAATCGAGGTAGTCCTGTTCTACTTTCACATCGCCTTTTGCGAACTCTTTAGCCTTATGGGCGTAATGGCGGGTCACAAAAGAGAAGGAGAGATAGAACACACACACCAGTGTGAGCAATATCGCAAAAACCCTTACAAATCCTTTGTTTTGCATGTTACTTTTAGTTTATTATGATTACTTTTTAATTGATTTCTATTGTATATAAGGCTGCAAATATAGCTTTTTTTTCACAATTCTTACTTCATACCGCGATTTTTTAACATCGGCTCTAATTGCGGTTCTGACCCTCTGAAATTCTTGTAGAGTGTCATCGGGTCTTCGCTGTCTCCTTTTTCCAGCACATTGCGGCGGAAAAGGTCGGCGGTTGCCTTGTCGAAAATGCCGTGTTCCTTGAATGCTTCAAAAGCATCGTTGTCCAGCACGTTTGCCCACAGATAGCTGTAATAGCCTGCGGCATAACCGCCTATGATGTGATTGAAATAGGTGGTGCGGTAGCGGGGAGCTATTTCGGGGATTAAACCGAGTTGGTCCATAGCTTCTTTTTCATAGGCTACGACATCGATACCTTTCGTATCCGTCAGGTTGTGCAGGTTCATGTCGAGAATAGCGGCTGCCAGCAGCTCGGTGGTCATGAAACCCTGGTTGAAAGTCTTTTGTTTCAGTATCTTTTCGATGAGGCTGTCGGGGATGACTTCGCCGGTCTGGTAATGTCTGGCGTACATCTTCAATACCTCGGGTTCAGTGGCCCAATGTTCGTTGATTTGTGACGGAAGTTCTACGAAATCGCGCACTACATTCGTGCCGGAAACGCCCAGGTAGTTGCATTTGGTCAGCAGTCCGTGCAGTCCGTGACCGAATTCATGGAAAAGGGTTTCCACTTCATCCATTGTGAGCAGGGAGGGGGTATCGCCAACGGGTTTGGTGAAGCTGGCTACGTTGCACACCAACGGACGGATGTCGCCTTTCTGTTCGCGGTAGTTGCTCATCCATGCTCCGCCGCTCTTGCCGGGACGCGGGAAGTAGTCTACGTAGAAGATGCCCAGTTGCGAGCCGTCTGCATCTTTTACCTCGAAGACTTCTACATCGGGATGATAGACAGGAATATTGTTGAGTTTTGTCAGCGTAATGCCATAGAGTTTGTTGGCAACGGCAAAAGCGCCTTCGCGTACGTTCTCCAATTTGAAGTAGGGTTTGATCTGGTCCTCTTCGAGGTCATATTTTTCTTTGCGGAGCTTCTCGGTATAATACCACCAGTCCCAGGCTTCCAGCTTCTCGCCTTTGCCTTCTTTGTCCATCAGCTTCTGGAGTTCGGCAGCTTCGGCCTTGGCTTTAGGCAGGGCATAATTCCACAGGTTGTTCAGGAACTCCATTACTGTGGCCGAATTCTTTGCCATCGTATTGTCCAGTACGAAGTTGGAATAGCAGTCGAAGCCTAACAGGCGGGCTTTTTCGAGACGCAGACTGACGATGTCGGTAATGATTTTCTTGTTATCGTTCTTGTCGTTGTTGTTGCCGCGGTTGATGTAAGCTTTGTATATTTTCTCGCGCAACGGACGGTTGGCTGAATATTGCAGGAACGGGAGACGGCTGGCGTTGTGCAGCGTAAACAGCCATTTGCCTTCCTGTCCGGCAGCTTTTGCTTCTTCGGCAGCGCTTTGGCGGAACCATTCGGGAAGTCCGGCAAGGTCTTCCTGCTTGTCTACAAAGAGCATGAACTCATTGTTTTCGTTCAGGATATTGTTGCTGAAAGTGATGCCCAGCGTGGAGAGCTGCTTGTTTATCTCGCGCAGGCGGGCTTGCTTTTCGGCAGAAAGATTGGCGCCGGAACGTACGAAATCTTTGTATGTTTTGTCCAGAAGTCTTTGTTGCTCGGTGGTCAGGTTTAACGAATCCTTTTTCTGGTAAACGGCCTGTACTTTATTGAATAGCGCCTGGTTAAGCGATATATTGTCTCCATGTTCGGACAGTACCGGAGCGAGCTTTATGGAAAGTTCGTTCAGGGCGTCACTGGTCTCGGCATCCGTCATGTTGAAGAAGATGGCGCTTACCCGGTTGAGTATGGGTGAACTGTTGTCAAAAGCAACGATTACATTTTCAAAATCCGGCGCTTCGGTATTGTCGACAATAGCCCGGATATTGGCATTTTGCTCTTCTATTCCCTGAAGGAATGCCGGTTCGTAGTGTTCCAGCCTGATTTTGTCGAAAGGCGGAACACCGTTCGGGGTTTGAAACTCGGTGAGGAACGGATTGCTTTCCGTTTGGTTGGCACAGGAGTACATCATACAACTTGCAGCTAAAATTAGAATACTTCTTTTAAACATAAAGTCAGAGTATTAGATAATGAGTAGTTTATTGATAATTTCATCTTGGCAGGGAACGTCATTGCCGTTTGGCTATGTAGCACCATATCGGATAGTGATCGGACTCTCTTATGGAACGGTCTACTGTACAGTTGTACGACCGCAGGTTCTTGCTGATTAATATGTTGTCTATCCTAAAATAGAATTTGTTCTGGTTGTAGGAGATTCCCAGTCCGCGTCCCGACTGGGTGAAAGCGTCATCCAGATTTTGCGCTATGACGCGGTGGGCGTATGAAATGGGAGTGTCGTTGAAATCTCCGCAGACGATGACGGACGGATGCCGGGAAGATGCTATCTCCCGTGCAATGGTGTCTGCCTGCGGGGCGCGGATGGCGGATGCTTCCGCCAGTTTATGCAGCAACAGCCGTGCGCCGCTTTTCACTTTTTCCGTTTCGGGAGCTTTCAATATTTCTTCGTAAATGTCTTTATCGGCCTTTGTCAGTTTGTTGGACTCCAAATGGTTGTTGATAAGGGTAATCGTATCTTCATTCAGTTTGAGTTCATACAGTACGGAACCGTTGTAGCTGCTTGCATAGTCCAGGACACGTGCGGATAGAATGGGAAATCTGGAATAACATGCTATCCTGTTGGTATAGCCGCTGCCGCTGCCTACGACGTTGATACGGCGGTAGGGATAATCTTTCAACTCCCGTTCGATGTCTTTCTGCGTGAGGTGGCGGGGAGATTCGTCGGATGCATATTCCTGCAGGCATAGGATGTCGGCATTGCTCTCTTTCAGATAGGTGAGTATCGGATTCTTCCCGTCTTTTTTGTAAGCACCGTCAAAACCCATAATGTTGTAAGACAGGAGCTTTATGCTGCCTTCGGGAAGCTCGGTGGTGTGAAAATTAAGGGGCAGATAGGTCCGTAGCTGCGAGTAGCATAACAGAAGGCCGGTTAACGGCAGCAAAGCTGTCTTGTATCGTTGTATAACCAGCCAGAAAATCAGAAAGCCGCCGTTGATAAGTGCAAAGACCGGAAAGGTCAGTCCGAGACAGGATTGTACCGGATGCGTTGCCGGTTGGATGTAAGGACTGTATGCCACCAACAGCAAAAGACCCGTGAATAAAGCATTGACCGCTACAATCAGCAGGGCGACAAAATTACCGAAATGCTTCATACATACATTATCGTTTACTTGCATCGAACAAGCTCTTCTTTTCTTCCGTTGTGAGACTTTCATATCCGGACTTCTTCAATTTGTCGAGGATACGGTCTATTTCATCGGATTGAGCTTTTTTTCGGGCGTTATAGTTATAATCTTTCTGTCTTTCGGTTCCATAATGGACCTTCATCTTGGGCTTGCGGGGCTTGAAACTGAACAAGGCAGTGACAGCGTCCAGAGACTTGTTAATCCATGCAGTGATATCCGCGCCTTTGCTAAGGCTGGCTGCAAACCACAGACCTGCCAACGCTCCGCCTAAATGGGCGATATGTCCGCCGGCATTGCTGGAGGTGATGAATAACAGGTCTGTTACGATAACAACCAATGCCAGATATTTCAGGCGTACGGTTCCAAAAAGGAAAAGACGTATCGGGTAGTCAGGTTCCCGATAGGCGGTAGCCGCCACGATAGCGAGTACGGATGCCGATGCTCCCAGCATGAAAGAGTATTCCGTCATCGGACGGAAATAAGGGAAGATGTTGTAGGCGGTCATATAAAGCAGTCCGCCGCAGATTCCGCCTAAGATGTATACTCCCCGTAAGTGTCTGGCAGAGAAAAAGTTCAGGAATAAGGCACCGAACCAATACAGCCAAAGCATATTGAAAAGAATATGCAGGACTCCTGCGTGCATAAACATATACGTCAGGACAGACCAGGGCTGGATGATGAAGCGGGGCAGTGAAGCGGGCAGTTCCAGCCATTCGAACACTCCGCCGAGGCTCCGGTTGAAGAGCTGCAATATGACTCCTGTCAGTGTAGTGAAGATAAATACTCCTACATTGATATAAATCAGTTGGATGTAGATGTTTCCTCTACGGAACGATTCCTTTAAATCAGTTATAATAGTAGCCATTTCCTCTGTCCTTTTTTCTCCAGTACATTATTAGAATGAATCCGAATATCATACCGCCCAAATGTGCAAAGTGCGCCACATTGTCGCCCGGATTGTTGGCAAGTCCCGAGAATAATTCTATCAAGGCATATCCGATAACGAAATACTTGGCTTTGATGGGAAACGGTAGCGGAAAGACGAACATCGGTTGGTTGGGAAACAGCATGCCGAATCCCAGCAAGATGGCATATACGGCCCCGGAGGCTCCGACGGTAGTCATCATGTTGAGATATTCTTCCATGGGGATGATGGAATACCCGGTATTGACACTGTCGTATGCGGAAAGCACCGTTTCGTAATGGATGTATTGTACAAGCTCCTGGATAAGCCCTGCACCGATGCCGCATGCGAGGTAGTAGAACAGGAAGCGTTTCGGCCCCCAGACCTGCTCGAGTATACGGCCGAACATCCAAACGGCAAACATGTTGAAGAACAGATGGGTAAATCCGCCGTGCATGAACATATAAGTAATCAACTGTGCTGCATTGAAATCTCCGGCAAGGAAAAAGTGCAGTCCCAGGTAGTTGTTTAAATCAATGCCGTAACTCTGTGCCACAATTGTGCCGAGAAACATCAGTACATTGATGATTAAAAGGTTTTTGGTTACTGTCGGTATAGTATTCATAATCTGTTTTTTTCGCTTTATTTGGCAAAAATACGAATAAATTCTGTTCTATAACAGAAAAAGGAACTCCTATTCTTTCTTTTTCTCTGTTTTCCGCCCTTTTTTTAATGTTTTTATTTGATATTCAGAATTTTTGCTCTATTTTTGTAGGAAGTAGCATTGGAATTTTTCTTTTGTGTAACAATTAATTAATCATTCGTATTATGAATAAGTCAGAACTTATTAGCGCAATGGCAGCGGAAGGCGGTTTGTCAAAGGCCGATTCAAAAAGAGCATTGGATGCATTTATTGCATCGGTAACAAAAGCATTAAAGGCAGGTGATAAAGTCGCATTGGTTGGCTTTGGCACTTTTTCTGTAATGGAGAGAGCCGGACGCATTGGCATCAATCCGGCAACAAAGAAACCTATTCAGATTGAGGCGAAAAAAGTCGCTAAGTTCAAACCGGGTTCGGAATTGACTATCGAATAAAATCAATCATAAATAAAACTTGAGAAAAGGAGGCGCATACAACGTCTCCTTTTTTATGGAATTAAAAATAGTTCGTATCTTTGTACGCAGAAAATACATTTGAATCATGAATATAGAACAGAAGTTGGTAGCGTCCGTAATGAGCGGACTGAAAGCGCTGTACGGTCAGGATGTTCCGGCTGCACAGATACAGTTGCAGAAAACCAAGAAAGAATTTGAGGGACACCTTACCCTGGTCGTTTTCCCTTTTCTCCGTATGTCTAAAAAAGGACCGGAGCAGACCGCACAGGAGATTGGCGAATATCTGCAGGCAAACGAGCCGTCGGTATCGGCATTCAATGTTATCAAGGGCTTTTTGAACCTGACAATCGCTTCTTCGGCATGGATTGAGTTGCTGAATGGAATTCATGCGGATGCAAAGTACGGCATTGTTGCTGCAACCGATAACGCTCCGCTGGTGATGATTGAGTATTCTTCGCCCAATACGAATAAGCCGCTCCATTTGGGACATGTCCGTAATAATCTGTTGGGCAATGCGTTGGCGAATATCATCTCGGCCAATGGCAACAGGGTGGTTAAGACAAATATAGTGAACGACCGCGGTATTCATATCTGTAAGTCAATGTTGGCTTGGCAGAAGTACGGTAACGGTGAAACTCCCGAATCGTCCGGCAAGAAAGGCGACCATTTGATAGGTGACTATTATGTGGCTTTCGACAAGCATTATAAGGCTGAGGTAAAAGAGCTGATGGCGAAGTTCCAGAGTGAAGGCATGAGCGAAGAAGAGGCCAAGGCAAAAGCCGAAGCGGAATCTCCCTTGATGAAAGAAGCGCGTGAGATGCTGGTGAAGTGGGAAGCCGGCGACCCTGAGGTCCGTACTCTGTGGAAGAAGATGAATGATTGGGTATATGCAGGCTTCGATGAGACCTACCGTATGATGGGCGTTACGTTCGACAAGATTTACTACGAGTCGGAAACTTATCTGGAGGGCAAGGAGAAGGTTATGGAAGGTTTGGAGAAAGGCTTCTTCTACCGCAAAGAAGACGGTTCCGTATGGGCCGACCTGACCGGAGAGGGGCTCGACCACAAATTGCTTCTCCGTGCCGACGGCACTTCTGTTTATATGACCCAGGATATAGGTACGGCCAAATTGCGCTTTGCCGATTTCCCCATTAACAAGATGGTCTATGTGGTAGGCAACGAGCAGAACTACCATTTCCAGGTGCTTTCCATTCTGCTTGATAAGCTGGGCTTCGAATGGGGCAAAGGGTTGGTTCACTTCTCTTACGGTATGGTGGAACTGCCCGAAGGTAAGATGAAGAGCCGTGAGGGTACGGTTGTGGATGCCGATGACTTAATGGCTGAAATGATTAATACCGCTAAGGAAACTTCCGGAGAATTGGGCAAGCTGGATGGTCTGACCCAAGAGGAGGCTGATAATATTGCACGCATTGTCGGTTTAGGCGCATTGAAATATTTCATATTGAAGGTGGATGCCCGCAAGAATATGACGTTCAATCCGAAGGAATCCATCGATTTCAATGGTAATACAGGACCTTTCATCCAGTACACGTATGCCCGTATCCAGTCGGTTCTCCGTAAAGCGAAAGAAGCAGGTATTTCCGTTCCTGCACAACTTCCGGCCGGTATTGAATTGAGTGAGAAAGAGGAAGGCCTGATACAGATGGTTGCAGACTTTGCCGCTATTGTGAAGCAGGCGGGTGAGGATTATAGCCCTTCTTTGATTGCTAACTATACTTACGACCTCGTGAAGGAATACAACCAGTTCTATCATGACTTCAGCATATTGCGTGAGGAGAATGAGGCTGTGAAGATATTCCGTCTTGCCTTGTCCGAGAATGTAGCCAAGGTGGTACGTTTGGGAATGGGATTGCTTGGCATTGAGGTTCCCGACAGAATGTAATCGAGATATTTTATCATATGAAAAAGCCCTCTTTGCAATTTGCGGAGAGGGCTTTCTTTTTTTATGGCTTCTTTACTTTTTCTTCTTGGCGTATTTGCCGCGTTTGGCTTTCGGTGCATCGGGGTCGCTCTGCAGTTTGATGATTTCCCTGCATGCATCCAGGTTTAAATCCTGCGGGATAATGTCCTTCGGGATTTTGTAGTTGCTGCCTTTATAAGAAATATACGGTCCGTAACGGCCGTTCAATATTTCCAGCTCCGGTTCTTCTTCAAATTTCTTGATATGTTTCTGGGCTTCGGCATCTTTCTTTTCCCGGATGAGCTGAATAGCTTCTGCCAATGTTATTTCCAGCGGATCTATTGTCTTCGGAAGCGAAGTATACATTCCGTTGTTGTGTACATAAGGCCCGTAGCGTCCGGTTCCTATGGTTACTGTCTTGCCTTCATATTCGCCCAAGGTGCGGGGAAGCTTGAACAGTTCCAAAGCCTCTTCCAGTGTTATTGTCTCAATGGACATATCTTTCTTGAGTTGGGCAAAGCGTGGCTTTTCGTTGTCTCCGGCAGTACCGATTTGTACAACGGGACCGAAACGGCCGATTTTTACGGATACCTGTTTGCCGCTGCCCGGTTCTTCGCCTAAGATACGTTCGCCGGCCTTGTGGGCATTCTTGGTGGCAAGCGTGTTTTCCACGGACGGGTGGAAATCTTTATAGAAATCCTTCAGGATGGCGGTCCACTTCTTTTCTCCTTCGGCTATCTCATCGAACTGCTTTTCAACGCTGGCAGTAAAGTTATAGTCGAGGATGTTGGGGAAATATTCCATCAGGAAATCATTGACTACCGTACCTGTATCGGTAGGCATCAATTTGGCTTTTTCGGCTCCTGTAATTTCTGTTTGCGTAACGTCCGTAATCTTGCTGTCCTGCAATGAAAGTATGTTGTAAGAGCGCTCTTCCCCGCTCTTTTCGCCTTTCTCCACATAGCCGCGTTGCTGTATGGTTGAAATGGTAGGGGCGTATGTGGAAGGACGGCCGATACCCAGTTCTTCCAATTTGCGTACAAGGCTGGCTTCGGTGTAACGGGGCGGATGTTGCGTGAAGCGTTCCGTAGCAATAATGCTTTGGTGGTGTAAGACTTGTCCTTTCTTCAAAGGGGGCAGCAGACGGGTTTCATCCTCCTGCTCCGTGTCTTCGTCGATGGACTCGCGATACACGTGGAGGAAACCGTCGAATTTTACAATCTCTCCGGTTGCATTGAACGTATCCGCTTCGTTGCTGATGCCGATGCTTACGGTCGTTTTCTCAACTTCCGCATCTGCCATTTGAGAGGCTATCGTGCGCTTCCATATCAGGTCGTACAGTTTTCTTTCCTGCGGAGTACCTTCTATCTTGGCATTTTCCATATACGTAGGGCGAATGGCTTCGTGAGCCTCTTGAGCGCCTTTGGTTTTGGTGGCGAAATGACGCGGATATACATAGCGCTCTCCCATCATGTCGGCAATGACCGCTTTGCTGCTGTTGACCGCCAGTTCGGACAGGTTGACGGAGTCGGTACGCATATAGGTTATCTTTCCCGATTCGTACAACCGCTGGGCTACCATCATGGTCTGTGCTACTGTAAATCCTAATTTGCGGGCAGCTTCCTGCTGCAAAGTAGATGTAGTGAAAGGAGCGGCAGGGCTTTTTTTCAGTGGCCGGGTAGAAATGTCATGGATGGTGAAAGAGGCTGACCGGCAGCTTTCCAGAAATTTTTGAGCTTCGGCTTTGGTCTTGATACGGCGCGACAGCTCGGCTTTCATTTCCACCGGTTTGCCGTCGGCATCGGGCACGAGGAATACGGCGGTCACCCGATACGATGCTTCCGATTGGAAAGCCTGTATCTCGCGCTCGCGTTCTACGATAAGGCGGACTGCTACCGATTGCACACGCCCGGCAGAGAGTGCGGGTTTCACTTTTTTCCACAATACGGGTGAAAGTTCAAAACCTACGATACGGTCCAGAATACGGCGCGCCTGTTGGGCATCTACCAGATTGATGTCGATATTGCGCGGTTGCTCGATGGCTTTCAGAATGGCGCTTTGGGTGATTTCGTGGAAAACGATACGCTTGGTATGCTCCGGTTGCAGTTTCAGCACTTCGTATAAATGCCATGCAATCGCTTCTCCCTCGCGGTCCTCATCGGATGCCAACCATACGGTTTCCGCTTCCTTGGCTTCGGCTTTCAACTCTTCTACAACCTTTTTCTTATCTCCAGGAATTTCATAATGCGGTTTGAAATCTTTATCAATATCAATACTGAACTCTTTTTTCTTCAAATCGCGTATATGCCCGTAACTGGAAAGGACTTTATAGTCTTTCCCGAGGAATTTCTCGATAGTCTTAGCTTTTGCCGGAGACTCGACAATGACAAGGTTTTTCTGCATAAATTTCTGTTTTATAGTGACTCCAGCCACTAATTTGCCCGCAAAAGTAGGAAAAAACAAACTTTCCACCTTATAATATAAGGAGAATTTAGCAAAAATGACCTATTTTGTTGGTTATATCTTTGATTTTGGCTATTAGAATTTAAAACTTACACCTCCGGTAAAGTTGATGCCTTCGGTGGGGTATCCCCAATAATATTGATAATCCTGGTTTAATAAATTGTTTATGCGGGCGTAAACGGATATGCCTTTAAAGAATTCGTAGCTGCCGCCGGCATAGAGGTTGTTGACCGCATCGACTTTGTTTCCTTCCACCTTCTCGCGCGAAATATGCCTGTAGCCGAGGTTAAGCAGTAAAGCGGATACGGGATGCACATCTATGTGCAAATCAGCTTCAAAGGCCGGTTTGTAAACGAGGGCATAGGCGCCGGCATTGGACTGGCTGTCGTCCTTTGCATCCCAATTGCGGTAAACTCCGGTAGCGGAGAATGAAAATATGTTCTTATAGCTGTAGCGTATCTCGGCGCCGGCGTAGATGTTGCTTGTGTTCCATTGGCCGATGGAAAGCATCGGACTGTACTCATTGGCAGCGGATTCGAAATCTGCCGGTTGGAAAAACAAATCATCCTTTAAGTTCTGATATCCGCCGTACAGATTCAGCCATAAGCCGATTGCCGGACTGGCTTTGAAGCCGATGGCGGCATTTATTTGTTCATAAGTGGCATCCGGTTGTGAAGAAACCTGTCCGTATGGGCAGAATGTTTCTAAACGGCGGAAGTCATTTTGCAGTCTCCCGCCTTTGGCCTGTGCATAGAGGATATAACTGTCCGAGAAGTTGTATTCCACTGCTACATCGGGGGCTGCCCGGAATTTCTTTCCGAAACCGAAGGTCATGTCCACCAGGGCGCCGATACGTATTTTCCAATCATCGTTTTCCAAGCGGTAATGCGGGTTCAGACCGAGAGAGGTGTAGTTCTCAAAATGATTGTTCTTGTACAGCACATTGTCCATTGCAAAGCCGATGCCTACGGTCTGTTCGTCTGATATGCCGCCTGTGACCAGTGCTTTGGTGCGGACGATGTATTCCCGGCTGTTCAAGAAACCGGAATCGTATTGACGTTCGTAAAGCATCAGGTTTGTTTCGGCACTGAACCGGAGGGGCAGTTCCGTATCCGTGGATTTCACTCCGAAATGAATGTCACCGGAAATGAACTTCTGTTTTCTGACGGCTGCATCGGGCAGGAAATTGAAGTTGCTCAATCCGAAGTTGCCCGCAACGTTCAGGTCTGCTTTCCTGAAGCGGTGCACATAATCCATATTGGCATGAGTGCGATAGTAGTAGGAATTCCATTTGCCGTCATTGTCGGGTAAATCGAGTTTGCCGTCCATGCCGTTCATCCGGAAATTCAGGTTGAGGCGGTCGCGGCCGGACAATGTGAACAGATAGCCGGCGCGTGCGTCCAGATTGCCGTAGTTGCCATAACCCAAACGGATATATCCGGGATGTGTTTCGGCTTGCGTCTCCTTGCCGGTATATGCCTGCATGACAGTTGCAGGTATGGTGTTGGCAGGCACGAGAGTTACATCGTATTCCACAGCCTTTTTATTGGCAGTCGGTGCTTCCACTTGGGGGAGCACGTTTATTTTGGACGCATCCGGAATATCGGGGGTATATTCCTGTTCCACAACAACCGTACGGTTTACGGTGGAGTCTTTGGCCTGTTGCTGGGCATGGATGCCCAAAGGTAGGGTTATCAGCGTTATTCCGCTGAGGATATATTGTATTTTTCTCATATTCATTGCATTCTTTTATTTCAGCTTTTCCAGTCTTTCTTGAATCATACGTTCGATATCATCATCGGCATGATAGTTTTGTTGCAAGCTCAGCAGATATTGGCGTGCATCCAGTTTCTTATCCATAGCGACATATACATCGGACAGAAGGATAAAGCTGCGTGCCAGCCAGTAGGCGTGCGGGGTGCTCTGGTCGATGAAGTTCAGTATTTCCTTTTCGGCTGCGGCATACTCACCGGCATTGTACATCAACTGTGCCGACAGATATTTGGCTTCCGCACCGTATAATGTACGGGTGTCTTTTGCCAGAAGTTTGAGGTCGTCTGCCGCCTTTTTCACCGCTTTCTGGTTCAGATAGGCTTTGACGCGGTAGTATAAGGCTTCATTTTGCAGTTCGGGAGTCAGTTTGGCTTCGGCCAATAAAGCGGTTGCGGCCTGAATCACTTCTATGTCATCCTTCAAGAGCACACCGCATCGCAATACGCCGGTGACGCCCAGCTGCCGGCGTTCGGCGGTTGTGGCGCGGGTTTGCAGTTGCTTGTAGTCTGCCAGAGCCTGTTTGTACTCCTTGCGGTTGAACAGGATTTCTCCGTGCATCAGCAGGGCCTCTTCCGAATACGGGCTGTCCGGATACTCCAACAGTTTGCCGGTATGCTCCAATACACCGGTTTCATCTTTCTGTTCTTTTCCGATGAGGCTCAGATAGTAATGTGCGTTCAGGCTGAAAGCTCCGTTCGGATAGCTTTGCAGGTAACGGGTGAAGCTTTCCCTTGCAGGGATGATTTCCCCTTTCATATACACCTTTTCCGCGGCAATATAGGTCAGCGAATCCTGCTCATTGGGTTCAAAGCGGATAGCACCCGGCATTTGGGCGGCAAGCGCAGCAAACTCATCCACGCGGTTGGCTTCCACATAAATGGATTTCAAATCGCGCATGGCAAGACGTGCTTCTTCGCTGCCCGGATATTGGGTGATAACGTATTTATAGGCTTCGATGGCGCGGTTGTAATCATCATTCTGATAGTACAGCAGTCCGATTTCGGCGGCAGCCTTACGACTGACGGGGCTTTCGGGATATTTGTTCAGCAGTTCCCGGAAGGTTACGATGGCCTGACTGTTATTGCGGCCCTGCACATACGAACGGCCTTTTTCGTAAAGTGCACTGACGGCATAGGGCGAATTCGGATATTTGTCGGCCAGCCGGTTCAGCAGCGTAATCTTTCCATCGTAGTCTTTTTGCAGACCCGACACCAGAGCCAGTTGATAGTAGGAGTAGTCACCGGCGGGCGTACCCAGATTTTCTGCCCGGGTATAGTACTGTTTGGCTTCGTCGAAGCGGCGGACCTGCATGTAGCAGTCGCCGACACGGTTGTACGCATCGGCAAGAACGGTTGCGTCTCCGGCCTTTCTCAGTTGGATGAATTTCAGGAAACGGTCTTGCGCCGTTGCATAATCTTTCTTATGGAAAGCTATGTATGCCAGATTGTAGTAGGCAAGGGCATACATTTCCGTATTCTTCTGTGGGGTAAGGGACAGATAATCGTTAAAATTACGGGCGGCTTCCTGCATGCGGTTCAGTCGGTAATAGGATTCACCTCGCCAATAAAGGGCATCGGCCTTTGTTTGCAGGTTATACCCGCCTAAGGCAATGCTTTGGTTGAAGCAGCCGATTGCCTGCTCAAACTGGGTATTGGCAAAGGATTGGGTACCCAACTGGAACAGAATCTTCTGCTTGGCTTCCAAAATGGCTCTGCCGGGATGCGTAATGCGTTCAATGGACTTGAGTGCGGCATCGTAGCTGCGCGTGTTCATATACACCTCTATCAGGTAGCTGCTTACTTTATCGGCGTATGCGGAGTTGGGAAACTCATTCAGGAAGTTCTCGAATACCGTAACCGACTCGCCGAAAGCAGAGTAGGATGTTTCGTGAATGCAGAGAGCGTTATTGTAGGATGCCTGTTCCTTTATTTTCAAATCGGCATCGGATGCGGCGGCCTGTTCAAATGCCATACGCGCCTTGTTCTTGTCGGCAAGCTGCAAGTAAGCCAATCCCATGTGCAGATATGCGTTTTGTGTAAGCGCATCTTTGTTTGCAGTCACCTCGCCCAGGGTAACCGGAACTTGCGAGTAGACACCCGTCCGGTAGTAGGACATTCCCAGCATATAAAGCGCATCTCTTCTTGGGGCAGGCTCCGCGTTGTCTTTCAGATAGCTGCCGAAAGCTTTTATTGCTTCATGGTACTCGCCGAAATGATAATCGGCTGTACCTTGTATGCGGTACATCTCTCCCGTATATTTCTGGTTGGGGTAAGCCGAGAGATAGTTTTGCGCAACAATTTCCGCTTTGTCATAATTCTTTTTAATCAGATATATTTCCGCGATGTAATAAGGTACGAGCGCCTCGTATTTTGCATTCTCCTGCAGGCTGAGGAAGCCGTTGAGGGCATCGTCGTACCGTTGCTGTGAGTAGCGGATATATGCAAGGTAGTACGTACAGTCTGCTGTATATCTGGAACCGGTGCTTCGCAATGTCTCGAACCAGATGGCGGCTTCTTTCACATTTCCGGTTTTCAGGTAACAGGTTGCCAGGCGGTAGGTCATGTCATCCCGTTCTTCATTGCTCAGGAGGTCGAGCCGGGATGAATTGAACATGGCGAGTGCATCGTCATATTTTCCCTCGAAGAAATAGGCGGACGCTATGAGGGCGCAGATACGGTTGGCGTGGGGAGTGTCGGGATACGTATCGAGATACTCCCGCAACAACTCTATGCTATTGGGGGTTCTTAGTTCATATTCGGCGCATACCAGCATGTATTCGGCTTCTTCTTTGTTGCCGGCAGCGGATACCGGGGCGCCTTCCGCATCGGTTTGTTTTATAAAAGCCTGTAGGGGAGGCATGGCTGCGGCAAATGCCTTTTGCCGGAACAGACTTTCTCCTTCCTCATACAGCTGTTGCGGCGAAGTGATTTTCCCGCCCGTCTGTGCCGTGGCGAGCAAAGGTGCGCAGCAAAGCGCGGTGCATACTATGCGATAAATTTTATGTTTCATCTTCGGTGGTTATAGAATAGGGCTTTTTTACAAAAATACGGGTTTTGGTTTGAATATGTTCCACTTGTTTGGCTTTTTTAGGATATACCCGCCAGGAACATTTGCAGGCCTTTACGGATGGAGCCCAGCCCGAAATCTTCCGGGTGGATGTCTTTCAGCGGAAGGAAGAAGACTTCCGCCGCATCGTCCATTGCTTCGAAATGCAGGGTATCGGCTACCGTACAGCGGAAAAACAGGTCCAGCGTATGCACGGGAAATCCCGAATAGATATAGATGTTCGGTAATGAAAACAGGTATTCGGCTTGTGTCACTGTCATTCCCGTTTCTTCTTTCACTTCGCGCGCAACGCCTTCTTCACCGGTTTCCGCCATGTCTATGAAGCCGCCCGGTAAATCGAGTGTCCCTTTGGCCGGTTCTTTGGCGCGGCGGCACACCAATAATTCGTTCCGTCCGTTCAATATCAGGGCGACGGTAGCGGCGGAGGAGTTGAAATAGTAGACAAAACCGCAATCCTTGCATTGTTTTGATTTTTCATTATGAATTTCGAAATGCTCCGAACCGCATTTCGGACAATATCTGAATTGAGAAAGAGGATGTTCCATATTTTAAAGCTTTAATGGTTGCAGTAGGCAAACTTACATAAAAACCTTGGATTTTTATGCCAGTCCAATAAAAAACAAGACCA
>OMGL01000034.1_pt1 | contig 94151 bp, 62 predicted proteins | sample 1645831 | NCBI WGS metagenome assembly OMGL01 (sample SAMN00849301, study PRJEB25192) | human gut metagenome | reverse complement strand
CATGATGTATCAATTTTCACGTCATAAGCTTTAATCAAATCTATTATCTCAACATCTCTATTCATATTAAATTCAAAAGGTAATTCATTAATTTCTTTTATAAAGTAATTTCTAAGTTTTAAAGCTATTTCTTCCAATTCGTCATCTTGTTTATTTTTTATATTTTGTACCAATATATTGTAAATCCTATTCAAAATCTTCTTTGAATTAAAATCAATATTAAAAACATCTGTTAATACATATATCGCTTTTTGCATATCTATTCTAGCATCGTCTTCCATCAAAACAATCTCATTGTTTTCCTGTTCACCATTAAACTGATTATTTAAATTATCAATTATTTCTGTAAATAATTTTTGATCATATATTTCAACAATATTAACAATATTTTCATTAAACTCAATCTTTTTATCAAATCCCATTATTGACATTATCATAGTATTACAAGCCTTTCTGTGTTATCCAAATTATTGTATGTTTTCTCTCCGAACAATATACTCCATAGAACCGAATTGCTTTTCTGTAATTATAAGTATTTGCACTATTCCCTTTGGTGGCTTATTCTTTACTATTTTTTCTCTCATTAAAGTTGTTACAGAGCTATTCAGTGTAAGTTTCGAATATACTGATTCCTGCATCATTATAAATCCTTCATCTATTAAAAACTTTCGAAATTTTGAATAGCTTTTTCTATCCTTTGACGTTTCTGTCGGCAAATCAAAAAATACCAAAATTCTCATAAATCTATATCTCATAATTCAAAATTTTACTTTCCAAATTTTCCAATGCATTAAATACACTCTGTACAAATATCGAAATTCCATTTGAAACATATTGTTCCTTTGCATCAATTACAATTTTATTATTTAATACATTTATTAATTCATATTTAAATTCTTTATTAAATTCATTTGATTTATTATTATAAACAATTTCATCAATTAGAGGTCTAAACGGCTCTATTAAATCACATGATAAATTAAACTGATTAAATTCATTTTTATGATTAATCCCAATTTGCGTTATGTACCCTTTACAAGTTACCTCCCTATTTATTGCAGAAAGCAATATTGAATAGCCATAATCCAATGCTGCATTTATATTATTGCTTTCCCCTCTTATAAATTCATTTCCAAAAAGTAAATTAAAATATACTTTAGCCGCATGTCCTTCTCGATTGGTTTGGTCATCAATTTCTACTTCATTTTCATAACCCAATAATTTTTCGTATCCATTGATACTTAATTTTTTCAAAAGCATTGCTTGATTATGAATTTTATATTTTACAATCTGCTGCCATACTAACTTCTTATTCTCCTTTTTCCAATCTATTTCATTCAATATTTTTTTACTTGTATTAAAAGAACCATAGTATGGCATCACTTCTCCAACAGGATTATGCTTTTCATCACAGAATATTAATTTTATTTTATGGTTAATCAATTCATTAATTAAATAAGAAGTAATTGACGCCATACCATTTTCAATGATTATCAAATTTATTTCCGAGAAATGAATCATTTGGAGTGTTTCACTTCTTATAATTAAATAATCATTTTTATAACTTAATTTGCAATTTTTATGAATTGCTACCGTTCTCCATCCCATCCACTTTATACCTTCTTTCGTACATTCCAGTTACTGATTTATCAATAAAAATCATCTTTTTTATTTTTTCTGTTTTAAAACTTTGACCATGTTTCCTTCCTAATGCAGTGGATTCATTTAATGCTTTTAAATTTCCTTGTCCTTTATGCATTATATCTATAATTCCATTTATCGCTAAAATTTTTTCTTTAAAATCGGCATTATTAAATTTATCTCTCACTGTCATTGAATTCAATTTTTCATAAATTGAATTATAGCTTTTATATTCATTTTTCATTTTACTTAACAAATAATCATATACATTACTCATCTCTTTTAATATTTCTACTTTTTCATCTTCCTTTAATTGTGGTTTATTCATAATGTATATTAATTTATTTATATCATTCGAGACTATCAATTGTTTATTTGTTCTTATCTCACTATCACTCAATAATACCATCGGCTCGTTATTCTCATCCAAATATTCTTGATATTTCAAAATCTTTGTTTTAATTATTCTAACATTTGATGCACCTTTTTCAATTTTGCTTTTAATATATCCTTCAATTGTAGTTTTTTCATTTTTTATATCATAACTAACTTTTATAGGAATTCCAATTAATTCAATTTGCTGCTTATTTTTAGCATCAATATAGCTAAAAATAGTAAAATATGCTTTATTTTCTCCTGAATAACCACCATATTTTTCAACATCTTTATTTTCCTTTAAAGGAATTACGGGTTTTTTATTCTTATCTTTAGGACTATATAGTGTTTGATCATAAAATTCACCTGTTTGCTCTTCTAATTTATGTGTAACAAAACAATCTTTATAATTTAATATTTTCTTAATTTCTTTAATATTTGTATTATTTATTATCATCCCCATTATAATTCCAGATTTATTCTTACTAGTACTATTTTCTTCACTATTTCTTATGTATTTTTTTACATATTCTTTATAAATATAATCATCTTTATAATGTAACTTAGTGTCTATTACATTACCAATTACACTTATAATATACGCATCTTGTGCATGATGATAATCATTTATATTTCTATTCTTATATATTTCAAATGTTTCTCTAAAATTATGTGTCAAATTTGCTCTTATTGCAAATATATTAGACTTCTTATATTGATTTACAAGTAAATTAGTTACATATTTGGTACTTTGTCGTGTTTCAACAAGCTGACGTGAAACAAATTTAACTTTGTCATCCGTAGTCTCAAACATTTTTCTTCTTGTCAAGTTATGTAATTTTTTTTCATCGATTAATTTGTTTTTATACAATAGCTTCCACCAATTCTCTTGTTTATTTATTATCTGCTCATTTAATAGTAAGCTACCACTTTTTCTCTGATTTTCTTCTTTATATACCAAGACCTTATTTGACAAACTATCATCTTTTACATAACACTGTGGCAATATATGATCAACTTCATATCTACTTAATTCATCAATATTCAATGGTTTTGAACTATACATACATTTTCCCATCTGTGTAAAATATAAATATAATCTTTCATTAAAATCCTTATCACTCTGTTTATCTTTTAATTCTTGATAAATTTTTGGATTATATTCACCTAGTATCTTTAGTTCATCAGCAAATGAATTATAAATTTTAAGTAATGCTTTCGCACGATTATCCTTACGTACTTTTTCATTTTGTTCATCTCTTGCGAACTCAATATAAATGTTTTTAGGATCCTTTTTCATTATTTTTACAATTTCATTTACAACTTTTACAGTCTGCCATACTGCTCTTTTATTAGCTGGAGATACTGGCATTTCATCAATCATATCATATGAAAATTTATCATTATATATAGATTCAATTCTACTTTCAATTTGCTGATCAAACCCATATTCTTTATTATTAATAATTTGCATAAGGTTAAATTCGCTTGAGCGTAATTTTTCCATTATATTCTTTCCATCGTCATATGCTTTTATATTAACAAGTAATTCCTTTGATAATCGTGACCATCCACTATAATTTTTTCTTGCAATTTTGTCAATAATTTTTGAATCTAAATTATATTCATTTTTTATTTTTCTCTTAAGAATCTTTTTATCTTCAAATATTGTAACCCACTCTATTATTTTTTCAATCATTTCAATATTGTTTTCATCAATATTTCCAAATATTTCTCTCATATCAATATATGATATCATATTAGACATAAATTTATCTTCTTCTGCTAATCCAGAAATTGTTTCAATATTCTTATATATCTGAAAATCTATTAAAAATTGTTTGAAATCTTTAAGTTTAACACTTTTCTTTATTTTAAACAATTTATCTATTATTAAGTCTTTAGTTTCTGGAGATAACTTATATCCATTAACACGTATATTAGCTAGTTCATTTCTAACACAAAACTCCGAATATAAAATAGATTGTTTTGGAATTACATCCTCATTTAAAAGATATGTACATTTATTTGTCATTCTTCTTATAAACTTTTCAGCTGTTGCATCAATATCCACTACTTGCTCAAAATTCCAAGGTCTAATTTTTTCTTCATTGTTTCTTACAATCCATGCAAATTTACTGTTATTATTTTTAGCAAGCGGACCAACATAATATGGTATTCTAAATTTCATCAGTGCAAGAATATAATCTTTATTTTCTTTTATACTTGAATAAAATTTACTCTGATTATCTAAAATTTTCTCTAATTCTTGATAATGTAATTGATAAGGTATTGCTGCATTTTCAGTTGTATTAATTTTCTTCAAGAAATTATCCTTTTCAATTTCATTCATTATGTCAGTTTTCTCTTGACATTCTGGAACACCTTCTAAATCTTGTTTAATTCTCTTATATAAATCTTCAATAGAAGATTCTGAAATATTTTTATCATACAAGGCATAACTACCTTTTTCTTCTTTTCTAAACATTTCATTATATTGGCCATTTAGTTTTTCTTTATATATTTTCTTTAATTTTAATAAATCTTTTTTATATTTGTTATACTTGCTTATATATGCATCAGAAATCGAAAAATTTTCATCTGAAATTGAAGAATTTCCTTGTAAAATGCTTTTCAAAATAAACCAATTATATATTTTATTAAGCGCATCATATATTTCGTCATTATTTTGAAGTTCATTTTTTATGTCTTCTTCATTTAAGATATCACTACCAAATGAAATTTTTGAATTTTCAACATTAATGTTAAAAATCCTATTTACATCAAATTTACAGCCTAAAATTGAACTCACAATATCATTTATTACAGTTTTTTCTTCTTTTTCATAATCAAATAATTTTAGTAATTCATCTTTTTTAGTTGATTTTGCAATATTTTTATCTTTTAAAATGTTCTTTAAATTATCAACATTTGATATAAATTCTATATTAAATTCATTAGACAAATATTTTAATACAATTTCAATGCATCCATCAATCTCATCATTATTATTTTTCAATTCACCTTCGTACAAAAAATTACCACGATATTTAATTATATGATGGATTGCAAGATATACCAATCTAAAATCAAAACATTCATTTTTTTCCATGAGTTCTTTTCTCAAATGATATATTGTTGGATATTTTTTATAATAATCTTTATCCGAAAAATCAAGTTCTGAAAATAAATTATATTTGTTTTCCTTTTCAATTTTTGAAGTTTCATTAAGTATGTGAAAGAAATTAGGATAATCTTTTTCCATGTCATCAAGTAACAAACTTTGTAAAATTTTTATCCTTTCTCTTCTGCGTTCTATTCTTCTACGTGTTCCGCGAAAAGTTCTTGTTTGAGCTGCAGTTGTTCCTTCATCGAACAATCTAGCTCCCCACATATTTCTATTTTTATATTTTAATATATTATTTTCTAGATCTGTTACTGCCCATCCTACTGAATTTGTACCAATATCTAATCCAATATTATATTCCATACAATTTTTTTGATTCATCCTCTTGATTTTTCTTCCTTTCTATGATATATTAATTTTGCTATTAAATTACTATCTAAAATAGCACAATGAGTTAAAATAAGGTTAAACCTTAAATGCCATTTATTTGGTTTCACTTAGGTGATGTAGAGTTCTAATTCAGTTAGAACTCTATTATTTATTTTGGTCATTTTACATAATAGAATTATGTAAAACTTTTATATAATTTTGACATATCATAACCCATAAATTTCCTTTAAAGTAATATTATCATATAACATTTTCTTTTACAATATGTTTTTTCGTTTTTTTCTATAATTAAGCATTCAAATTACTGATTAAACTTACTATCGTTTTATTGACTATACTGTTGCCGTTAAAATAAATAAAATAGACAAGATCTTATAAATAATCTCACCTATTTTTGTTACTATCATAATTTTGTAATGTCATAAATCCATAAAAAAACCTACTTGTATTTACATTTAATACTATATAATTTATTTTGTATTTGTTATTTTTTCCATATATGCAACTATTTTTTCGACTTCTTCTCTTTCAAAAATCATCACATATTTTTGACCTGTATATACTCCGCTTCTATCTGTTAAATTAATAGTTAGCTCTGTATAAACATCTTGTATTTTATTTCCACTCTTTATATACATATATTCTCCTGTATCCCACAAATTAATTTTAGGATATAATGTAAATTCTAAATCAGGTTCATAAAATCCAATTTCTTCTTTTTCTTTTAATTCATCTTTTAATAATTTTTTCAACATTATCATTAGATTTTCAATCTCTGCAGATGTCATTAGTTCAGCTTTTCTAAAATATTTAAAATTACTATTGTGTACATCTATTTCTATATCAGCCCACTTATCATCATTTTCGTGTTCTTCTACATAATTAAATATTCCCAACTCGAAATATGTACCATCAATGTTCATTCTAACAGTATTCATTTTTATACTGTCTAATTCGCCATAAAACTCTTTGTCTGCAAGATTAAAATTCTCATTGACTTTTTTTATTATCTTTTTAGTTTTGTACACTGGAAATGGAGCATCAAATTTATCACAATATGCTGTCTCTACAACTTCTGCTATTACTAGCTCTCCCGACATATCAACTAAAACTCTATCACCAATTTCAACACTTGTATCATCAGAAATATAATTATATTCTTTGTCACTATAGTAATCTTCATATTAAATAATAATATATTTTTTCTTCATCTTGGTTATCTTCATTACTATTCTCTTTATTCTTATTAACTAGAGATTTTGGAATTTCAATTTCTTTTTCATTAACATCATCACTATAAAATTCAAACTCATTTGTTAATTTTCCACCCCATCTTGGATTAGAGAATATAATTGATTCTATTTTTTCTATGTCATCAATTTTAACAGGTTTGAATGTTTGGTTATATTTTTCATCATCATCTCCTATTAGTTCTCCTGTATTTTCATTCAAATTATCCCATGTCCATAAATAAATATAATCATGTACTTTTTCATCATATTTTTCTTTATTATGAGTTTCTATTGGTAAAGCAAATCCAATCTCCTTAGCTCCATTTGTCATTGTACACTTAGACATCATTCCACATATGTGACAAAGATTTTCCTTATTTAATATTTCTTCTGATTTCACTTTTCCATCTAATTTGTAAAATATTATCTTTCTCAAAACTATTCACCCTCATTCATATTGAAATTCCTTCATACGTTCCTGATGTGTCTTTATATCCTATAACTTTACCATTTTTTATCTCCAACTCATATGTTATATTATACGAATGTGGTCCTATAAAGGCTCTCCCTATAAATCTTTTCTTTAATTTTTTTGCGATAATAATGGCTCCTGAATAATTATTTAATAGCAAATTTATATTTTTATAAATATGATATCCCTCTCTATTTTCACATCCCTTAATACCATTAATTAAAGGATAATTATCATTACTATCATTTATATCTAATCTATTTAATATGAGCTCATCATTTTTGTTTACTATAAAATATATAATAAAACCTTTCCAGCAGTATCAATAGATTCTGGTTCAAATCCAAACTTTGACGGATCAAATAATTCATATATATTATCTGCTCCTACAAATTTATATTTTTTCTTTTTCCATATAAATGAATCTGGTACCTGCATTGTCATATCTCTTCACCATCCAATTTATTATTTTTTCACATTATATCATTTTTTATTTATAATCCAACAAATATCCACAAAAGAATACCTTTTGTGGATATTTTATATTAGTTTTGAAAATTTATATGCTCTCCACTTATTAAAGGATATCTAATAAGTTGATTTACATTCAAGTCTTCTTTATGCATATTAACCGCTGTAATTTGATGATTGTTATATGTTGTATAATAGTAAATTCCTTTTGTCACATTGCAACATGAAGTATAAATTGTAATTTCATATTTTCCATCATCTAACTGACAACATCCTCTTTGTTGATCAACTGAATTAAGAATATGAAAAAATTGACTTACACTTTCGTTTTCCTCGTCAGTTGATACAGAATTCATTTTTACAAATGTAGCTCTAACAAATCTAGATTGTGAAGATAAATCCCCTGGAAGTCCTATTGCACCCATTCCTCTACTATATTGTTGTAATTTTAAATCTGTTGCGAATATATTTCTAGGTGATTTATTTGATAAATTTATATAATTGTTTAGTGCAAATAATTGTTTATCAAATGTTGGATTATTAGTCAACACTCCTACCGGATTATCATATACCTTAATTCCTTCTTCCACTGCCTCTACTGTTATTGAGCTCTCTGCATCAGCAATTATCCAATGCAATTGTGCCAATGGTAATTGATCATTAAAAGATACATTTAATATATTTATTTTTTCTATCAATACCTTCGCTTCTTTTACAGTTGCACATTGACTTAAAATCCATGGAATAAATTCGAATTGTGCTATATTATCTTTGCCTTCTTCTGGTTCATTATAGTAAGCATTTCCTACAAAATTGAGTCCAGCCATTCCAAGGCCTTTTTCATTTATAGCATCATAATACAATGGATAATTCTCTGCTATATATGCCATTCCTATTATTGCATAATGATTATTAATTGAGTCCTTGTTTCTAAATTTAAATTCATAAGTTCTTGGTGTTATTGTTATTTCTTCATTATATGAAAATTCATAATCTAACGTCCTTCCAAAGTAAAAGTCTTTTGTTTTATATGTTACCGCTGTACACATAGATACCTCCTTATAATTCTATAAATTTACTTAAATAAATTATTTACTCTTAAAAATTCATAAAACTCATTTAAGATTCTATTATTTCTTTCCATTATATCTGTCTCTCCAAAGTCTTCATATGTATCAGCTAATTCTATTAAATCTTTAATTTTTGTTCCAACCTTCTTTACCCCTTTAGCATTAATAAAGCCATAGTAAAACTTCTTTTTATCTTTAAACCTGTATTCTGAAGCTGGAATATTTATCTTTTTTTCTAATAACTCTTTATTGCCTAAACATTCCAAACTTTTTGCATTTTTTAAAGTACTATCTATTTCCTGTCTACCCTTTGCAAGTATGTGTTCAATATCAAATTTCACATCTAAACTTTGTAGTTCTTGTAATTCATTTTGAAAAGCATACCATGTTAACATTGCTTTTGTTATTGGTCTTCTATTATAAAACTCATAGTTTTCAAAAGACTGTTTTATAACTTGCTCTTCAAATTTAAATTCATTAAATTCTACTTGATTGTTATTTACTATATTAATCATTTCAGCATATACAGGAGTTCTTAAAGCATTTACTCCAGGCATATAAACTGCATAAGTCCATATAAATGCAATTATTTTATTTAGAAATTCATAAAATTTCTGATCTTCTAACATATTATCTTTGTCTCTATTTTGCAAGTAATAAACTGATGTAAAATACGTCCACATACCATTTGGAGCATAATTCAAGACAAATAATCTTTTTAATATTCTATCTGAAAATCGATCAACATTTTGATTTAAAACATCCCTCCAAAAATAAGCAAGATTTATTAAGTCATTAAATATAAAGTCATTTTTTAATAATTTATAAGAATCTTTTTCATAGAAACTTCTTAAAGCTTCAGTAGTTGATGATTTTATTCCCATTTTAGCTCTTATAAAATACATATATCTTGTAAATAGCTCATCCATAGGAGTTCCCTGGCTTGGGCAAAAAATAGACTCACATAATTCTTCAAGTTCTTTCCATTTTTTTACGAAAATATCTTTTTCACCTTTTTCATTGTAGTATTTATAAAATTGCGCTTTAAAAATATCTGCATCCGATAATGGTAATCCCCTGTCATTTAATGTTGAGAATATTCTTAATGCCGTTTCTTGAGATTCAGCCTCTATTGGTAATAATATACAATTATTTAATATTCTAATAGGTAAGTACGAAAAATATCCAGGATATGTACCTAAAAAATTATTTATTTTCTCTTGAAAAAATCTATAATTTTCTGCATATTTACTTTTTTGCTCTTTCTCCGCTATGCCAGTTCTTAGTATATTCAGAAATTCATCTTTGTACTTGTCCATTGCAACTTCTGAGTTTATCTTTAATTCATCTAAATTTGGCTTTCCAAACTCATCAGTTTTCCATATACATTTTTCAATATTTTCTCTTGTTGATTTTGATTGTTCATCCTGCATGTTCCCATATTTTGCGTAAAAAGCTCTAAGTAATAATAAAATTGTAGTCAGTCTCTGTTGACCATCTATAACCTCTAGTTTTTTGTCTTCATTCATAAATGTAACAATTGGTCCCAAAAAATATTCATCATTAGTATTAAACTTTGTTGCATCATTTTCCGGAATTGCGAATTCAAATATATCATCCCATAATTTTTGGCATTCTTTTTCCTGCCAAGCATATGGTCTTTGATAATCTGGTATTAGGAAATCAGCTTTCTTATCTTTCAATAAGTCAAAAATATTCTTTTGATCTACACTTAAATTTGACATATATTATTTCTCCTCATATAATAAGTAAAATACGTTATTATCTTTTTATATTGCAAACTGGTTAACTTTTCTATTTATTAATAGATACCCAAACACATACTCTTTGCTTATTATTTTTTGATTTTATGTTAATCGCTTTATCTAAATTTTATTTGCTTTTTATAGTATATCATTTTATTTTCTAAAAATAAACTGCTTACATGAAAACTAAAAATTGATGTTTCGATTCTTTTTTATCTTGTATCTTTTTCCGAATTACTAAAAATCCGTTATTAATAGAATTATAAGCTTCGGGTTATGAGGGTTACACAACGTATTTTATTAGATATGTTGAATTATATTGTATGCTAGTAATATTAGTGCTTTGCTGTTTTTTTATTTAGTGTGCAATTTTTATTGGGGAATTTTAGGAGATTTGTACTAATTTTGTTTGATTTTTATTGGAAAGCTTTAGAAATTTTTTTACTAATTGCATTTAATTTTAAGTAGTAATTAAATTTATTTTTTTACTATCTTGATAGTTTTTTAATGAATTTTAATGATTATTTTAGATTTTTAATTAAATTTTGAAAGGAATGATTTTTATGGATTTAGATAATAAAGTTAATGATTTGATGAAAGAATAGATTATTTTTAGAGATGAGTGTTTGAGCAAAATTACTGAAAAAAATAAAGGACATTTAATTGAATTTGATAAGTATTGGATAATATTTTGAAAAATGTTGCAAATTGTAATAAGAAGTATGTTCAAAAGCAATTAGACAAGCTTGATGAGAATTATCTTGATTATATTGGTTATTGGAATGATAAATATTATAGGGCTGGTTTTGGTGATAGGGTGCAGATAGTCAGTGGATGTTTAAAGAAATAGTAAAAGACGAGATTAATTCTCGCCTTTCTATTAATATTTAAATCCATATTTGTTATATTTTATTACATATGTATCTTCTTTTCCTTCTAGATAGTTAACTACATTTTCTTTTGTTTCTTTAGTATCTAAAGCTCCTGTATTAACAATCTCACCTTTTGTTGCATTACTATTTATAACTATATATTTATCAGTATCTGAAGCTACTGCTAATGAAGAATTATGAGTTGTAAAAATAAATTGTCTATTGTCTTTATAATTTCTTATTTTTTCACACATATCTTCCCATATTGATTTTAAATCAAGAGAATCTTCTGGTTGGTCTATTATAACAGGCATGTCTCCTTGGCTCAATGCTATGATAAGCATTGCTGTACACTTTTGTCCAACTGATACTTTGTTTATATCTTCATATACACCTTTCTCTATTTCTAATTGAATTTCAGGAACATCTTCTGCCCTATATGCATAACTAATTTCCAATATATCTTCTATTTTCATTTGCTTAATCAGAAAATCAAATAATAACTTAATATTATCACTTGAAATGTCTTTTCCTTCTACTATTGCCTCTACTTCTTTCTTTTTCTCATCTTCATCCTGTAAAACGTAATACCTTATAATTCTTTTTACAAATTCATTTGAATCAATGTTATCTACTATTTTGTCTATCTCTTCATCTTTTATATATGAACCTTTTTTTATATCTTTCAATTTCTCTTTAAATAATTGTTTATTACTAGATTCATATAAATTTATTTTTAATCTACCATTTGATATTTTTTCTAAATTACTACATATCTCTTTTCTTTTTTGACTGTATTCTGCATAAATCTTTTCTAAATCATTCAAAACATTTTCCCTTGTTTCTTTAACTATCTTTATATTATCAACTTGTGTCTTTAATTTTTGTTGTTGATCTATAAACTTAGATAATTCATCTACCTTACTTTTTCTAGCCTTTTCAATATTAAAATCAATCATTTTAGATTTTAATTTTTCTTCATATGAACATCTTGATTTTTCAAATGCCGTCTTTAATGATTCTTCATCTTGTTCAAATTCAACCTGTCCATTTAGAAATTCCTCTTTTAAACTCTCTATACTATTACTTAATAAATTTTTAATATTTATTAATCTGTCATTATTTCTTTTTAATTCCGGAAACTCTTCCACTAATTCTCTGTCTATATCATTTAATTTAAAATTAGTTATTGCTTCTACTATGTTATCTTTTAATTCTAATAGTCTTTTAAAATCATTTCCTTGTAATTTGCTCATTTGTCGTGCGTTTTCTTTTTTCTTGTATTCAAAGTATTCCGGATTTTTAAGTTCCTTTTCGATATCTTCTATTTCTTTTCTTACATTAATAATATTTTTATCAATTATTTTATTATTAATAAATGCCATAATTACACTTGCGTATTGTGAGTCTAATTTTTTTAATTCATTTTTTAATGTTAATATTTTTAATTTAAAATCTCTAAAATCAAAAAACTTATCAATAAATTCAATCTGTTTTTCTTCACTCTCTGCTGTTTTTATTATTTCGTTTTGGCTTAAAAATAATACAGGAAATTCAATATTAGACCTATCTTCATACGGATTTTTTTCATTATAATTTCTTATAATTTCTTTTTCATTTCCAAAACTATCTATATATTTTATTTTTATCTCTGCATAATTTCCAACCCTATTTCTTAATTTTTCAAGATGATCCTTGTATATTTCACTATCTAATGATGGCTGATTTAATGCAAATCTCATTATTTCTATTAAAAGAGATTTTCCAGCTCCCTTTGCCCCTATAATACTATTAAGTCCTGGATGAAAATACACACTTTGATCCTTAAAGAATCCACTATTTATATTTACTTCTTTAATATATGGGTATCTTTTTTCTATTTCTTCATACATTTGCTTTATTCTTACATCTCTATCTATAAAACATTGTCTTAAACTTTCTAACGTTATCTCATTATCCGTTTTGAAGTATGTAAATTTGTTCCCAATACCTTCTATGCAATGACCTTCTATCCCATCCTTCCTAGAATCAGATGCAATATAAACAGCTAATTTTCTTTTATAATTAATATCTTCTCCATTTAAAATATCTATTGTTCTCTTTTTATTTTTTGCTTTTTCTTCGTTCAAAAAATCACTCTCTAATGATGCTTCAACTCCTAACAAATTAGGATTATTCATTATCTCTGTTCTTTGCAATCCTTGCATTTCTCTTAATACACCTTTGGATGATTGGCTATGTGCAGCAATTGCAATACCTCCTCGCTCACTTATTATATTAACTACATCATTTACACTTTTTTGAGTAATAGCATCTTCTTTTCCATATCTTTCAGGTTCAATATCTAGCTTCGCTAATATTGATTCTATATCTCTAGTAGTTTTATCTACATCAAATATTCCTATAATATGTATTCCACTTTGTCCTCCTACACAAGAAATCTCAACTCCAGGGAAAATAATTACTTTTCCTTTAGCTGCCTCTTTTATTTTATCAATATATTCTCCTGTGTTATGGTCTGTTATTGCAATTGCATCTAGTCCTATAGTTTGGCAATGTTCAACAATCTGTTCTGGTGTTATCTCCTTATTTTTAAAATCATGTGATGCTGGTGTATGAACATGTAAATCCATTTTTTTATATTTTAATCCATCACTTAATTTCTTCATTTTTCCTCCTATTATTATTTTATTATATTATATATTTATTAAATATTTTGTCGAAAATTGTACTTTACTATCAAAAAAGCAAAATAATTCTGTAATAATACAACTACACTTATTTTGCTTTTCATCAGTATATTTAATTATTTTTGTCTTCAAGTAACCAATCCAATACATTTATCTTCTTTATTCCATCAAAATCTGCATCTAAATCATCATCTAATGTCAAAATGTATTTAGGATAATTATCATTTATTTTTTTTAATGGAGTTAATTCTCTATCTAAAATTTTATTATCTCCTTCATTTTCTCCTCTAGTTGTTAATGCTACTTGATAATATATAGTATTTTCTGGCTTCTTTGCTACAAAATCAACTTCTAAATCATCATATTTTCCTATATATACTTCATATCCTCGTCTCAACAATTCAAGATACACAACATTTTCTAATATGTGTCCCATGTCTCGACCAGAACCTTGTCCTAACATATAATATCTTAATCCTATATCTATTGCATAATATTTTTCTTGAGTTTTTAAAAACTCTTTTCCTTTAATATCATATCTGTTAGCTTTAAATATTAAATAGCTATCTATTAATGCATCTACATAGTTTGAAATTGTATTATATGATGAATTTTTTTCTATTCCTTCAATATTATCACTTATGCTTTTCATACTCGTTCTATTTCCTATGTTGTCATACAAATATTTTGTAACTCTTTCTAAAACATTTTTATCTGTTATTCCTTTTCTTTGCATTACATCTTTAAATAAAATAGTATTATATATTCCATCTAAAAATAAATTTATGTTTTCTGGGTTTATTTTATATAATTCAACTGCTTGAGGAAATGAACTGTATCTTAGATAATCTCTAAATTTTCTTGACAAATCAGTTTTATCTTCAAAACTTGATAAATATTCTTTAAACGATAATGGCAACATTTTTATTTCTATATATCTTCCTGTAAGTAATGTTGCTAATTCTGAAGATAATAGATATGCGTTTGAACCTGTTATATATAAGTCTACATCTTTATTTATAAATAAACTATCTACTGTTTTTTCAAATTCGTTTACATTTTGAATTTCATCTAAAAAGACGTATGTCTTTTTTCCTTTTACTAATCTTTCTTTTATATATTCATATAATTTTTTTCTATCTTGTAATTCCTCATAATCTGCATTTTCAAAATTTATTGATATTATTTGTTTTTCTTCTACTCCAGTTTCTTTTAAGTAATCTTGAAAAATTTCAAGCAATGTTGATTTACCACATCTTCTTATTCCTGTGATAACTTTTATTATTTGTTGATCTTTGAAATTTTTTAATATAGATAAATAATCTTCTCTACTTATTCTTTCCATAAATCTCCTCCTAACTATAATAATTATACTATCTTTTATTATTATAGTCAAGTTTTTTCAAAATTATGAAAAAACTTTCGAATTTTATAAAGTTTTTATATATTGTCAATAACTTTTATATAAATTTCTTTAGTATTTCAAAAAATATCAATAAAATTCAAGAAACTTTATTGATATTTTTTATTTATTTCCTACAATTTTATTAGCCTGTTCTATATTATGTATTAGTAAATTTATCGAGTCCATTGAATTTGAAACTATTATATTATCTATATCTCCTCTGTATTCTTCTACTAAACTACTTACAATATTTTTCATCTTAAATTCTACTTCATCATTCCATATTTTTCCTTGTTGTTCATATATATTCTTCATTTTATCTGACCATTTATTTTTCATACTATTAATTTTAGTTTTATCAATATTTATACCCATTTCATTTTGAATTCTACTTATATATAGATCCTTTTTGATTATATCTTCTATCTCAACTTTCTTCATTCCTATATATGATACTAAATTATACTCATTTTCTTCTAATAGTTTAGATTTTTTACTTTTTTCAACCGCAGCTATTCCTTCTTCATCATTATCTAAAAATACATAATACTTACACACATTTTCTTTTAAATAATTTAAATATGATTCAAGCTTACTTGCCCCTGATAAAGAATGAATTACCATTTCACCATTATCTAACAATTTCTGAATCCCAGAACTTTTTTGTTTTAGTATTTTTTCTAATATTTTTTTATCATTTTCTCCTTCTACAATCAATACATATCTTATATTATATAAATAATCATATATTTTAATTCCTAAAACTTCTCTTATTTCTTGTATATTTTTACATGGAATTGCTTTTCCTTTATCTACAATAATATTGTTTTTTAAATTATCTACATCCGTAAATTGAGGATTATGTGTAGTTATTATTACTTGACTACCCTTTTTTAAGTTTCTAATAACTTTGTTTAACTCACTTATCGCACCTGGATGTAAATGAGATTCTGGCTCGTCTATAGCAATTATTGAAGACTCACTAGTATTGTATCTATCTGTTAAAATCCCCATTGAAACTAAGCTTTTTATTCCATCCCCTTTATATTCGATTTTAGTTGGTGTTCCATCATCTATTATAACTTCAACATCTCTTCTTAAAGCTCTAACCCTTGATTCTTCTGCAATATGCAATTGAACATTTTTTATAGTAGGTATAAAACCTATTAAAGATTTTTTTATTTTTTGTGATATACCATCTAAAATTTCTTGTTGCAAATCATTTATAGTTTTTAGTGCTTTCTTATATTCTTCTTTTTCTTCAATAACAGCAAGTTCCTTGGAAAGATTCGCTCTTATAATATTTATTCCATCTTCCTCTGTTCTTATTGCTGGAATATAATTAAAGATTATCCTTTTGCTTACGAATTCTCTTATTTTATCAACCTTTTTTTCCAAACTTTTATTCCCTCTTTTAGGAACTGAAAATTTAGGACGATTATCATTTCCTATTTTGATCTGAATTTCTAATGTTCCATTTATTCTGGAGTTTACTGATGCTTTAAATTCTCTAATTTCTTGTTCACTAAGTTCAAATTCAAATTTAAATATTGTTTCTAGTCCTCTGTTTCTGTTTTGATATGAAATCGGAAAATCTCTTTTCCAAAAGTAACACTCATCTTCTATTATATAATAACTTTTTCTTAATATATGTCTTTCATATGTGGGATTAGATATTATATTCATTCCAATTGATAAAGCTTTTATTATATTAGATTTTCCTTCATTATTTTTTCCTAATAAAACTGTAATATCTTCTAAATTTATCTTGTGTGCATTTGTAATACTCCTAAAATTTGTAATCGAAAATATTATAAGTTTCATCTATTTATCACCTTTCATTTTATATTTTTCTCCCTCTTCTGCTACTATATTTAAATCATAACTTTCTTCCTCATCAGTAACTTTATACTCAAATCCATCATCATTTTTATCAGCAGTTCCAAGTCCAAAATATTTTTCAAAAAACTTCTTAACTTTAACTATAATATTTTCTTTTTTCTCTGCCCTATTACCTCCACCAAATCTTCTCATAGGTGGCAATATTTTTTCTATATCTGTTCCATTTGTTTTAACTTGTCCATCTCTAAAAGCATTATCTAAAAACTTTCTAGTTTCTTCTTCATTCAAATTTTCATCATTAATTATTTTCTTTAAGTCTATTTCTTTTTGTTCTTTTACAAATTTACCCCAATCATCCATAACATTTGTATCTGCATTTATTTTTGAAATAAATCCATCTATTAATTCTTTCTTTGAACGAAGTGCTAAACTTGATTTTATAGCTTTATCAATAGTTCCAAGTATTTCTTTATCTTCACAATTAGATTGATGATATTTTGCAACTAGCATTAAAATGTAGTCTATGTTTACTTCTGCTTGTTTTACAAGTTCCATTTCAAATACTATATCATCCCTTATACTTTCTTTTTCTCCGTCATCTTTTTGTTTATATTTTTGATATAAATCAACATACATTCCTGTGTAGTCTTGAAAATCTCTTTCAGATAATATTTCGTTTCCTGCAAATTTATCAAATGATGATAATATATTTCTTAATCTTAATATATTTCCTATTGATACTATAAAATCTTTTTCAGCTTTTTCTCCAACAATTTGTACTCCTAGTGGATATTTTTGTAATAGCATTGCTATTCTTTCTTCATATCCTATTTGCTTTTTGCCATTATCGTCTTCATATCCATAATAGTAATCTTCATAAGATTTTAATAAGACTATTCCTGTTGCATTTTTATCCCCGAATAATGCTATTGCATCATTTGTTGCCTCTTGTAAGTTTCTAAAGCATACAATGTTTCCATAAGTTTTTACTGAATTTAATATACGATTTGTTCTTGAATAAGCTTGTATTAGTCCATGTTGTTTTAAATTTTTATCTACCCATAATGTGTTTAATGTAGTAGCATCAAATCCTGTTAAGAACATATTTACTACTATTAATAAATCTATTTCTCTATGTTTAACTTTATCTGATAAATCTTTATAGTAGTCTTGGAATCCGTTTCCTTCTGATGAGAAGTTTGTCTTGAATTTTTTATTGTATTCGTTTATTGCAAAGTCTAAAAATTCTCTTGAGCTTTTATCTAATAAATCTGTTTCAAATCCTTCATCATCTAATATTCCATATGAGGTATCTTCTTCATTTTGTGCATAAGAATAAATTGTAGCAATTGTTAAGTCCTTTTGTTTTTCTTCTAATTGCTTCTTAAATTCTAAATAATATTTTTTTGCCATTGGTATTGAAGCTACTGCAAACATTGAGTTGAATCCATTTACTCTTTGTCCTTTTAAATCATAAAATGAATTTCTTTTTGTTTTCTGATCAAAGTGTTCTATTATGTATGAAACTACATTTGATACTCTCTCTGGTGATGATAGTGCTTCTTCTGTATTTATTGCTTCTACTTCTTTATCTGCCATTCCTTCTTTGGCTTTTATTGTGTTTATATAATCAATTCTAAATGGTAATACATTTCCATCATTTATAGCATCTACTATTGTATATGTATGTAATTTTTCTCCAAATGCTTGCTCTGTTGTACAGAAATCTGGATTTGTTGTTCTTCCTGCATTTTTTGCAAATATTGGTGTTCCAGTAAATCCAAATAAATGATAATTTTTGAAGTTTTGTACTATCATTTTGTGCATATCTCCAAATTGAGAACGATGACATTCATCAAATATCAACACAAGATGTTTTTGATATACTGGATGATTTTTGTTTCTTTTTACAAATTCACTTAATTTTTGAATTGTTGTTACTATTATTTTAGATGTTGTATCTTCTAATTGCTTTTGAAGTACTTTTGTACTTCTATTTCCATTTGCTGCTCCTTTTTGGAATCTATCATATTCTTTCATTGTTTGATAGTCCAAATCTTTTCTATCTACAACAAATAATACTTTATCAATATATTCTAATTTACTGGCTAATTGTGCAGTTTTGAATGATGTTAATGTTTTTCCAGATCCAGTAGTATGCCAAATATATCCACCTGCTTCAATTGTTCCCATCTTCTTATAATTTGTTGCTACTTGAATTCTATTTAATATTCTCTCTGTTGCAACAATTTGATATGGTCTCATTACAAGTAGTAAGTCTTCTGATGTGAATACACAATATTTTGTTAATATATTTAAAATTGTATGTTTAGCAAAAAATGTTCTTGTAAAATCAACTAAATCAGGTATTACTTTATTATTGCTATCAGCCCAATATGATGTAAATTCAAAACTATTGCTTGTTTTTTTACTTTTATTTCTAGTTGATGTTTGTTCTTTTATATGGCTTTCTCTTGTTGTATTTGAATAATATTTTGTACTTGTACCATTTGAAATTACAAATATTTGAATATACTCATATAATCCACTTCCAGCCCAAAAACTATCTCTTTGATATCTATTTATTTGATTAAATGCTTCTTTTAGCGCTACTCCTCTTCTTTTTAATTCGACATGTACTAAAGGAAGTCCATTTACTAATATTGTAACATCATATCTATTGTCATAGTTTCCACTATTTTCTACATATTGATTAATAACTTGTAATCTATTATTATGAATACATTTTTTATCTATTAGAGTTATGTTTTTACTTGTTCCATCGTCTCTTTTTAGAACTTGAATATTATCTTCTTGTATTTTTCTAGTCTTTTCAACTATTCCATCATTGTTATTTGCAATAGAATCATTGAAAAATCTATCCCATTCACTATCTGTAAATTTATAATCATTTACCATTTCTAGTTGAGTACGAAGATTTTTTATTAATGATTCTGAATCGTGAATTTCTAAATAGTCATATCCTTGCTCTGTAAGCATTCTTATAAATTCGTTTTCTAATGCTTGTTCACTTTGATAGCTGTCTGATTTTCTTTTTATTGGTTCATATTCTGTTACTACTGTGGAATCGCTCATTTCCATTACTATATTATATTTATTCATTTACTATTACTCCCATTTGAATTCTTTTTTAAAATTATAGAACATTTCCTTGAATAATTCTTTATCTTCTTCTGCCAATTCTTTGTATTCCAGATCTATTAATCTACTATGACTGTATAAATTTATCTTCTTTATGAATTCTTGTTTTTGATTTCCTATAATACAATTTGTCCATTCTTTATACCCTAAAAAATTACTTGTTTTTTCAATCAAATTTCTAAACAAATTAAAGTGATACTTTCTTATATCATTGCTTTCTATTGCTCTCTCAATTTCTTGCTTAACAGTCAAGTGATATCCAAACGGTGTGTCTTTTGATTGATTAATTAAATAAAATTGATTATCTCTTTTATTCAAAACCATAGGTATAAAATCTTTTGATTTCCTATAATTGGAATATATTACATTATAAAATAATGCCAAATGCGTTGTAATAAAAAATTTCAAATTACTTTTACTACTATTTATAATTTCCATTAATTGTAATGCCATAGTTATAATCTTTGAATCATCTATTGAAGAAATTGGATCATCAATAATAATATATTGTATTGCATTATAATCAACTGTACTTCGATTGCTTTTTTCCATATTTAATTCTTCTATTATAACAGTTAAAATTGTATAAAATACACTCCAAATAAATAAACTTTCTTCTCCCTTAGATATTTTGATTCCTTTTTCTACATTACTATCTCCAGTAGGTATATCAAAAATGATTTTTCCTTCATTCAGTTCAAACCTTGGCTCCACTTTCGAAGTTACAAGTTCTTTAAAATTATCTTTTATTTGATTATCAATTCCCTGTTCATTTATAAAATTAACTACCCAGCAATCTTTTGGAATATTCAACACAAAATTTTCATTATCCCAGCTAAATAAATCTGTAAAAAAAGAATTAAAACAAATACTCTCATTGTTTTCTTCATCAGATAATATTCTAGATATTCTTGTCTTACCTGTTGAACTAAACGCATATAACAATATTGTTTTCTTTTTTTCTTCATTTATCAAATCTTTTTTTATTTTTTCGGCAACATCTTCTATTTTATAGTATACATCATCCATCATTTTTTTCCTCTTCAAAAGCTAATAATTTATCTCTATAATATTCGTATTGTTTTCTTCTTGCATCTATTTCGACAGGCAACCTCTCTAAAATATCATTACAAATCTTTTCGAATTTATCTAAAATTTTTACTATTCTTTCTTGTTCTTCAATAGAAATTTTAGGAATAAAAAAATCTTCTAGCATTGGTCTTCTTATTGATGTAACTGAAGAATGAAAAGACTTTTCCTTTATATATTTATAAAACTTAGCTTTCATGTAATAATATATAAATTCTGTTTTAAATTCTACATTTGTAATATGTATTCTATAGGCTCTTTGGTGTAAAGCATATTTTCCATTTATTAAATGAAATATTTTACCAACTCCAACTCCATCTCCAGATGTTATTATAGCTTTTTCATCATACTCATAATCATTTTTATATCTAACTATAGGAGATCTTACAAAGAAAGGATATTTTCCATTTTCTAATTCTTCATTTGTATTACTACTTCCTGTTCCTATTTCAGCAATATCCTTAAGTTTAAAGTATTCTATTTTTCGTTTATAGAAGTATCCGTGTGTGTGTGTGTGTGTGTGTGTGTGTGTACAGCCGCAAGGGTTTGCTGTGTCATCAAAATTCAATAATTTGTTTCTGTAATATTCATATTGTTTTTTTCGTGATTCAAGTTCTGCTTCAAGTTTTGTTTCAAGTTCTACTTCAAGTTCTGTAAACTTATCTAAAATTCTTACAATTTCACATTGTACCTCCAACGGAGGTACAGCAACTTTAAATTGCGAATACACACTAATCCATAATCTTTTATGTTCATTAGAATAAAATTTTAAAACACCCATCATATGATATAAATATCTAATTGTTGTTTTATTATCTTTTGCAGTTATAATTTTAATTGCAGATGATTTTACTTTAAAAGGAAAATCCACCCATTTAAAGGCCCCAGTAAAATCATCAAAAATTATCACTGGTTTTTCTTTTGACGCATTATAAATACCATTTTGCTCATTAGTATATCCTAAAATAAATGATTGTCCTGCAGTTAATACTGGTATAGTATATTCTTCATTATATTTTGTACTTTTAACAATATACTTTGTTGGTTGTTCAAAATTAGTTAAATTTTCTATTTTTTCAAATTTAACACCATTAGGACATAATTTTTCTATTAATTCTTCTATTTTACTCATTTATTTCATCTCCTATCTCTATATTAGGTAATTTATATAATGAAGATATTAACATTGCATTTATTTTTGGATCTATAGCATAATTCCAAGGTATTAATTTCAAAATGTATGGTATGTTTTCCAATTTAATAATTTCACACTTTTCTCCATAAATAAAGATAACATATTTTATTTTTTCTTTAAATTCATACATATATTCCAATATTTCTTTATCTCTAGTTATTCTATAGCAATCTAATATTTCTGGTTCTCTTAAATCTCCATTGCTCATTCCATCAATCCAATACTCGTAAACATTTTCATACATTTCAAGTGCCATATCTGAATATTGAATCATAAATATAGATATATCTTTCTTTCCTTTATATTTTTGAAAACCTTCCAAATGACTATTCCAATTTTTCATAAATGAATTAACAAGATATTCATGGCTATGTTCAGGATACTTCATTGTCCAATGCTTAGATGTAAAATTTTTATCAGCCTGAATTTTTAACTTTTCTTTTCTAATTTTACCTTCAAATTTATTTATTTCTTTTATGTGTTCTGAGCCTTTACCTATTTCTTCTTTTGAGGATGTTATTTGAAAGTGCTCAATAAATCCATTATCAAATATAAAATCAGGAAATTTACTTAATTCTTTATTTGCTTTAGTTTCATTTAAAATCTGATTTAGCTCTTCTACTTCTTCATAATTTAAACCAAAGAACCTATGTGAATAATTATTTCTACAATCCAATTTTACAATTTCTAAACATTTTTGCTCTTTTTCTCCTCTCATAAACTTTACACCTCAATTTCTGAAATAATTTTCTTTATTTCTTCACGAAGTACATTTTCTCTTGCAACTATCTCGTCTATTTCTTTATTCAAAACATCTATATCAATTTTTTCTCTTGTATCTTCTTTCTCAACATAAGTAGAAACAGATAAATTATAATCATTTTCTCCTATTTCTTTATTTGAAACTAATCTTGATACATAATCAATATCTTTTCTTTCTGTAAATATTTTTACTATATTTTCAATATTTTCATCTGTCAACTTATTGTTATTTGTAACCTTTACACATTCTTTTGTTGCGTCTATAAATAATGTACTATTATCTTTTTTACATTTCTTTAAAACCATTATACATGTTGCTATTGATGTTCCAAAAAATAAGTTGTCTGGTAATTGTATAATGCAATCTATAAAGTTATTATCAATTAAATATTTTCTTATTTTTTGTTCTGCTCCACCTCTATATAAAATACCAGGAAAGCAAACTATTGACGCCGTTCCATTTGTTGCAAGCCATGCAAGTGAATGCATTATAAATGCAAAATCTGCTTTTGATTTTGGTGCTAACACTCCTGCTGGTGAATAACGCTGGTCATTTATAAGTACTGCATTATCATCTCCGACCCATTTTATAGAATATGGTGGATTTGAAACAATAACTTCAAATGGCTCATCATCCCAATGTTGAGGAGAAACTAATGTATCTTCACATGCTATATCAAATTTATCATAATCTATATCATGTAAAAACATATTTATTCTACAAAGGTTATATGTAGTTAAATTTATTTCTTGTCCATAAAATCCGTTTCTTACATTGTCTTTTCCTAATATTTTTGCTGATTTTAATAGTAAAGAGCCAGAGCCACATGCTGGGTCATACACTTTATTAACTGATGTCTTTCCAACAATGGCTAATCTTGTTAATAATTCGCTTACTTCTTGAGGTGTATAAAATTCTCCTCCTGATTTTCCAGCGTTAGATGCATACATTGACATTAAAAATTCATATGCATCTCCGAAAGCATCTATTGAATTATTTTTATAATTTCCAAGTGGAATATTGGAAATTCCATCTAATATTTTTACTAATTTATCATTTCTTTTTGCAACAGTTGCTCCTAGTTTATTACTATTAACATCAATATCATCAAATAAGCCAGCAAAGTCTTCTTCACTTTCGGCCCCCTTTGCTGAGTTTTCAATATTATTAAAGATTCTCTCTAATGTTTCATTTAAATTTTCATCATCTTTAGCTTTTTTACATACATTAGCAAATAATTCTGATGGTAATATAAAGAAACCTTTTTCAATTACCATCTCTTTTCTAATTGTTTCTGCTTCTTCATCTAATAATTTCGCATAATCAAAGTTAGCATCTCCTGCTTTTCTTTCGCCTTCATTTATGTAATTAGTCATATTTTCTGATATGTACCTATAAAACATTATTCCCAATATGTATTGTTTAAAATCCCAACCATCAACTGATCCTCTTAAATCATCTGCTATTGACCAAATTGCTTTGTGTAATTCTTCTCTTTCTCTTATATTTCTGTTTTCCATAAATTTTCCTCCGTTACCTTTAATTATCCTATTTATTTTATATCACATAATCTCTTTTTTCTCAACAAATACTTCTATATTTTTACAAAAAAATAGAAGTATTCCTACTTCCATTTTTGTTTGGCTTATTTTTTTATTTTTACTAGTCTCTTACTCATGTATTTCCAACTGTTTTTTACTTGTTCTTCCATTCTTCCTAAATCACCATATTCCTTTTTGGATCTATCTACATAAGTTAAGAAATTACCTTTCTTTATATCTTTTGTTCTTTTTCCTAAATAAGAATACTGCTTATATAGTTTTTTTCGTCCTATGTTATTTCCTGTTTTAACTGTCCATCTATTTATTGTTTTTATTCTAGCATACATCTTTCTATAATATTTTGCTACTGTTTTTTCTCTTATTTTCACGCACTCTCCATCATATGAAAATCCAAGATAATTAATAATAGTATTTTCTTTTAAAACTTTATTTTTTAATATATCTACACTAGTAATACTGTCTTGTCTTTTTATAAAACAACTTGTCTTTTCTGGGCTCATTATTAAATTAGGAATTCTATCCTTTATATTCATAATCTTATTATACAATTCTTTTACACCAGCTATATTAGGAATTATTATAATAATATCATCCGAATATCTTCTATAAATTCCATTATTTGATGTTACTATATCATTTACTAATTTATCGAATTTTATCATATATATATTTGACATAACTGAACTAATAGCAGAACCTTGAACCATTCCATATGATTTTTTATTAACATGAACTTTCCCCTGTTTAAATTTCCTAAACTGTTCTATATCAAATAACCTTTCTTTATGTAATTTAGTTAGTTCTTTATGTTTTAAATGCAATTCATTTAGTATATCATTATACTCAATATAAGAATATTTAGTTATGCTCTTAAAAATTTTATAATAATCATTTGGTAATGTATCAACTTTTAATATTTCTTTTAATCTATCCTTTAAATACTGATGATTTAAGCTATCAAAAAAATTAGTAAAATCTGACACTATAATAAATGCATTTTCTTGTTTATTTAAAAATTTAAAAACATCACTTGAAAAATGTATATTGTTCTTATTTAAATTTGTTCTGTAGGCAATAACTGCTTGATTTATTCCTAATTGTTTTGCATATTTATTGTATTTTTTTGATAATATATCGTTATAATACTCATAAATATATCTATCAATATGTGAAGAATACCTTATATCTCTTGGTGATTTTGGTATTATCTTATCACCATTAAATTTATTTCTTTCTTCTTGATAATGAATAAATGGATAAAAAGCATGTCTTTCTATCCATTTTTGATCTCTTATACTATTTAAATATTTCCAGTATTCTGGTTTCCTACTATCAAAATGAGTATAATTTTTATTTTTATAAATTTTTCTTTTTTTCATATTTCTCCTTTTCAAGGCCTACCAATCGGAACGCAGAAATCCTTATAGATTGGCAGACCTGAATTGTTCCTAACATATCTCTATGTTATCTGCTATTCTCCGATACCAAAGAAATAATATGGTATAATATAATGGAGGTTAGATATATGAACAAATCAAGTTCATTAATTGAAATATTCATAATCTATGCAATTGAAATATTATATAACATCAATATTGACATAATTATCAATATAAATGTTAAGATAGTACTTGACATTGCAGTAATAAAAATCTCCTATAACTATATTTTATAGGACATTTATATTATACCTTAAATTCCTTTTTATTTCAATAATTTCACAAGATTTTTTAAAGCTATTGTGTAGGTTATATGTCACAAATTATTTATAATATATCATTTTCCCCACACCCATCATATACAAACTTAGAGGTGAAATAAATATGGCTTCTGATATTGCAATAGCACACATAAAAGGTGGAGCAAAATTTCCACAAATCCATGGAACTGTCACTTTCGAAGAAGTAATAAATGGTATAATCGTAACTGCTGAAATTAGTGGACTGCCACAGTCTTCTACTCGTTGCCAAGGTAAATTTTTCGGATTTCACATACATGAACGGTGATTCTTGCTCAGGAAATTCTAATGACGAATTTGCTGATGCAAAAATGCATTATAATCTCACTAACTGTCCTCATCCATATCATGCTGGAGACCTGCCACCACTAATTGAAAACAATGGATATAGTTATATGCGTGTATTTGTTAATAAATTCAATTTAAATGACATCATTGAAAAAGTTATAATTATCCATGATATGCCTGATGATTTTACCTCACAACCTAGTGGCAATTCCGGCACTAAAATTGCATGTGGCAAAATTACAAGATTGTTTTAACTTGGTTATATTAATAACCAAGTTATTTTCTATATAATCTCTAATTATTTTTCTAAGTGTATTTTAAGCTTTTAATCCATGAAAATCTTCATATATTCTTTTAACTTAGCTCTATCCCAGTCATCATCTAAAATCCTATCAAATTCCATCAAAATAACATCTTGATAAGTCTTGTCTGTCTTGAAAAAATTAGAATAACTAGTTAATTTTAAACTTTCCTTCTTTTTTTCATAAATATCACTTAATTTTTTTATTATAAATTTAAATAGCTCATTTATTTTCTTATCATAGTCATCTTCTCTGTAATTCAATGTTAATTTTGTATTAACAATATTATCGTCATTTAGCTTTTCATCAAAGCAATTTTCAACAATGTTGTGAAAACGTTTATATAAATAAAATATAATTGCAAGCGCTGTAAATTTACCATTCTTACATGCAGCTATTAGATCAACATCGGCGACATCATTTGCATATGAATTCTTAAATTCCTCATATTTGTCTGCAATTCTTACTAAATCAAAAATTATATCGCAATCTAATTTTCTATTTTTATAAATTTGATTGTATACTTTTTCTGATGTAAATATCGTAATTTTTCCACTTCTTGCACTTCCTGGTCTTTGTAATAAACATGCTAAAATTAGCTGTCCAACATATTCATTTGTTACTCTTTGCCATTTTTCTACTTTATAATAGTTTTTAGGTTTAACTCCTCTTTTTATTTCTATTGCAAGAGAATTTTTATTTTCTGCACATTTATTTTGCAAAATCTTTTGCTCTCTAGCATTGGCTTTCAAGTCTCTTGCCTTAATAGGTTTCTGTGAATTTGAAGCTTCGGAAATTTTCATTATAAATCCGCTTTCGTCATTCAAGCCATCATTTGCTTTTACGACTTTACATACAATATCAAAGTCATATCCATTGTCAATTAATTTCGATTCTCCTATTTTAGTTGTTGTTTGAGCACCATTTATAATTGAAAAATTATATAATTTTAAAACATATCCATCTATGTCAAAGTCTTCGCATCCTATTGTTATTCCATTATTGTAAAACCAGAAATTATCCTTTTCTCTTTTTATTGTATTTTCAATACCATCATCAACATTTTTCTGTGATATATGTTCTCTTAAGTTATAACTAAAAAGTCCATCATTGTAGTGTTTGGCATACAATCTTTTTAGTGAAGAAGCCTTTATATTTACAATTATTCCATTTTCTCCATATTTTAAAACATTCTTGGCTCCTGATAATTTTATTGAATCATTTTTTATAAATTCTTTGTCAGATGAAATTGTCATTACCTTAAATTCTATATCCTTAGCATCATAAATCTCTACATTGTAATTACATAGAAAATCTTCCTTTTTCAATTCATCAATTTTTAATTTTAAATTTTCTGTGAATTCCGTTTTTGTGAATAATACTAATGTTATGTTTTTATTTTCTGACAAATCATCATAAGCATTTAAATATGTTGATTTTAGTTTTTCGCTATATGAATCATATTTCATTTTCTCAAAATTATTAATTGTTGTATTCATCTTGAAAAATATATTTCTGATATCTTCATATGATAATCCTTCGCTCGTTTTTCCTTGAACCAAATACATCACGTCATCTTTATTAAAGATATAATCTATTCCTCCATCAGCAGATCCATCGACAAAGTTTTCCCTAATGTCTTGCTCTCCTATGTTTTTATTGTAGTAAAAATAATCAACCATCTGCAATGTAAATAGAAACTCATTATTTAATTTTCCTTCACTTATTCCTGCTTTTTTTGCTAGTTCTTTTATTTTTTCAAAATTTCCCATATAAAACTCCTTTAATTTTTCCAAATATTAATTCTTTCATTTATATCTTTATATTTTGTTTTTTCTCCTCTGCTTCAACTAAAAAAATCTTTTTCTTAAATCCTCCCCTTTCTTTAGCTTTTACCTCCCTTACCTTTTCTAATTCGCCTATTGAAGCATCCATTGCATCAACGATTCCATACACCACTTCAATAATATCAGCAAGTTCTTCTATATTGTTATCTTCTAAATATTCATTTACTTCTTCTTGTAGTTTTTTATTTAATTCTTTCTTATATTCTGCATTATTCAGTATCCTATATTCTGCTTTTCTTCCATCAGCTTCTATTATATCAACGATTTTGTCCCTAACTAACTTATTATATTTCTTCCTTTTTTATCTTTACAACTATTTACATTTAATCTTCTTCAAACGTTTTACTGCCATTACATTTGTAATATACATATCCCAAGTGATATGCTTGGATAATAAGTGTATGAGTTTTACTGCCATTACATTTATAATATACATGTCCCAAAACGTTATCCTTCAAGTATTTTTAATAGTTCTACTACTACCACATTCATAATATTACATATCCTTCCAAATTTCAATATATTGTTGTAATTTAGTTTTATTTTTTTGAAAACAAGTTACATTCGATTTATAAAATTGCATTTAACTTGTATCTTGATGTAATTTCTTGAAAACAATTTGCGCAAATTCTAAAAATATTTTTAAAGTGTTATTTCTAAAGTAAATTTTCCCTTTTTTCATTCATATAATTTATAAATTGTTGTTTATTTTATTCCATATAATTTCTACTATTACAATGCACAATATAAAAATATATCCATTTTTGAGCAAAAAGAAAGGAGTTTTTTAATGCCTGAATTTAATTTTTCATATAAAGATTGCATCAGAGAAATTGATATGCTTACATCAAAATATCCATTTGTTTCTACTGGATCTATTGGTAATTCTGTTCTTGGGAAATCTATTCCATATATCCGATTAGGAGTTGGCCCAAAAGAAGTTTTTTTCTCTGGTTCATATCATGCTAGTGAATGGATTACTTCTCCAGTACTTCTTAAATTTGCTTATAACTTCTGTGAAGCATATTCTCAAAGTACCTGCCTACATATTAATTACAATATAGATCAGCTAATTAATATTCTTCGCTTATCTATGTTAAATAGCTCTAATCCAGTAGGCATTGATATTCATTCTATTTCTACTGAACATAAAAATATCCTCATGCCAATTATAAAAAATATTTTTAATACAACATCCATATACATAGTTCCACTTGTTAATCCTGATGGCGTTAATCTTGCTACTAATTCTATGAATCTAAGTATTCCTTCTGAATTTGAAGCTTACAATAATGCTATGTATATTGCAAAATCATTTCCAGAAATATCTTTTCCTCAAGAATGGAAAGCCAATATTTTAGGAACTGACCTTAATCTTCAATTTCCTGCTAATTGGAATGAAGCTAAAAGGATCAAATATTCTCTTGGGTATACCAAACCTGCTCCTAAAAATTTTGTAGGTTATGGACCATTAACTGCACCTGAATCACTTGCCATCTACAATTTTACTCTTGCACATGATTTTAAATTAATTCTTGCATATCACACGCAAGGTGAAACTATTTACTGGCAATATCAAAATTATTTGCCACAAAATTCTTATTATATTGGAGAACAATTTTCAAAGGTCAGTAATTATGTTCTTGAGTCAACTCCATATGATTCTAGCTTTGCCGGTTACAAAGATTGGTTTATTGAATACTATAATCGTCCTGGTTATACAATAGAATGTGGACTTGGAACTAGCCCTCTTCCAATTACACAATTTAATGATATTTATAATAAAAATTTTGGAATTTTCGTACTTGCAACTATTCTCTCGTAAACCCCATCATATAAAAATTTAATATCTCTACATTTATTGATTTTGCCACACTTATACAGTATAATCATAATAAATTAAACATTAAACATAAGCATTATGCAATTAAACATCTACAATTTTAGAAATTTAATTGTATGCAATAATGCAAGTTAAAATATTAGAAATATCAATTGGAGTTATTTATGCAAGAAAGATATAATCATTTAAATACTTATTTAAAGTCAAAGTTTGGAGAACGTACTCTTAAAATATGCATTGATGGGCATTTTACTTGCCCTAATAGAGATGGCAAGGTTGGAACTGGTGGTTGCATTTTTTGTAGCAAGCGTGGTGCTGGCGATCTTATAAATAATGTTCGCTCGTCAAATGAATCTGATTACTCTTTCATTTCTGAGCAAGTGACTAATTACTTTAAATCATACAGAAGCAAGAGAGCTAATAAATTTATTGCATATTTTCAAAACTTTACTAACACTTATAGTGCAATATCAAATTTAAAGAAAAAATACGATGCAGCTCTTATTGATGAACGAATTGTTGGTCTTGATATTGCAACTAGACCTGACTGCATTAATAAAGATGTGTGCAATTTGCTAAGTAGTTATCAGCCAAAATATTCAGTTACTTGTGAATTAGGACTTCAAACTTCTAATGATGATATTGCCAAAATCATTAATCGTGGATACCCTACATCTACATTTTGCGATGCTGTTAAATTACTAAACTCATACAATATAGAAGTTGTAGTTCATATTATGTGTGGCTTGCCAAATGAAACTGATCAAGATTTATTAGATACTGTAAATTGTATTAATTTTTTACCTATTTCAGGAATTAAAATTCATTCTTGCTACATATTAAAAGATACTGTCCTTAATGATATGTACCAGGCCGGTACCTACAAGCCTCTGAAATTTGATGAATACATGGAAAAATTAATCTTGATTCTAACTCATATTAGACCTGACATAATTATTCACCGTTTAAGTGCAGATGCTCCTAAAGATTTACTAGTTGCACCTGAATGGAATGTTCATAAAAAGTGGGTATTAAATGGAATTGAAAAAGAACTTAAAGAGAGAAATTTGTATCAAGGAATTTATTACAAACCTACAATTTGATATTACTATCTATATAAATGTCACCTGTATAACTAAAAGTTCTACTAAAGCAGAACAAAACTAAAAATTTTCAATTCTTACTTTTCTCTGATTAAATTGTTTGTAATTTCATTCATATACAAAGCTTTATAGAGTACATTTCAGGACAATGTCTTATACAACAAAAAAGTTATCAACATTTTGTTTACTTAATGTTGATAACTTTTCTTATTTGTATATTATTCATCCATTGTTGGTGCTCCAACAGGACAAACTGAAGCGCATGTTCCGCATTCTATGCACTTGTCTTTATCAATTACATACTTTGCATCACCTTGAGAAATACAAGATACTGGGCAAGATGCTGCACAGGCTCCGCATTGTACGCATGCATCACTAATTTTATATGCCATTTTTTTCACCACCTTTCGTGATTTTTACGATTATACTATATATTATTATTTTTTTCAATCATTTTAATATAATATACTCTATATATTTTTCTTCAATCAACTTGCTAAATAAATATCCAACTCTTGCTTTACTAATTTTAAATTTTACAATATTTTTACTATATGCTTTAACTTAAACCTTATTCTTCGTCTTTGCTAGTATTTTTCTTTTCGTATTTATCCATTTGCTCTATTTTTTCAAGTTCTTTTAATTCTTCTGGATCAATACTATCATCTGATTTTATTTCTTTTTTACTATCTTTAATGATTTGAACATCTGCTACATTGTACTTCTTGTAATATGAATTTCCTTCTTCATCATTAAGTTTTACTTTTATTATCTCGCGTAAAACTTCAACTGATTCAACTGTGCCTTCTCCCTCTCCTGTTTTTACTATTGCTCCTGGATGAGGCAATTTTTTCATTTTATCTTCATATACATTTTGCTCATATTTTAAGCAACACATTAAACGTCCACAGCAACCTGTTATTTTAGAAGCATTTAATGATAAATTCTGCTCTTTTGCCATCTTTATTGATACTGAGTCAAAATCATTTAAGAAAGAACAGCAACATAATTCACGTCCACAAATTCCATTTCCACCAAGTCTCTTAACCTGATCTCTAACACCAATTTGTCTTAATTCAATTCTTGTTCTATACACGGCGGCTAAGTCTTTTACAAGATTTCTGAAATCTACTCTTCCTTCTGCTGTGAAATAGAATATTAATTTTGAATTATCAAATAAATATCTTGCTTCTACCAGGTGCATTTTTAAATTGTGTTCTTTTATTTTCTTGTTACATAATTCAAATGCTTCTTTTTCCTTTTTTGCATTTTCAGTTTGGTGTTTTAAGTCTTCTTTTGTTGCAATTTTTTCTATCTTTTTTATTGGTTTATCTAATTTAGACTCATCAACTTCTCTATTTGCAACAGTTACCTTGCCTAGTTCTTTTCCCATTGATGTTTCTACAATTACATAATCACCAACTTTTATATCAAAATTACATTGATCAAAAAAGTATAATTTACATGGTTTCTTAAATCTAACCCCTGCAATTTTTTTCATATTATATTTTATTCCTTTCTTTCTTTGCTTTATAGGCTCACATTTTGCTTTTAACTATGAAGCTCGTCCCAAATATTCATAAGGCAATAATCTATTGTCATATCATAGTTGTTATTTGCTAATATTTTTTTCTTAGTTTTTTCTATTATTGGTATTGCATTTATTTCATTTCTGCTAAAGAATATTAAGTTTAAATATTCTAATAATGTTATTATATCATCTTTTCCCTTATAAAGTAAGTCTGCACTGTTAAATACTTCTACAAGTTGTTTGTTTTCCAAAACATTTACTAGATTTGATAGCTGAGCATATTGTTCTTTCTTTTGCTCTATATTCTCTGCATTTAGCAAACTTCCTTCTAATAATTGTATTAAATCATCTGATAGCTCTGGTTTTACTTGCTTTATTTCTTTTGAAGTTAATGGCTGAAATTTTATAATCACACATCTTGATTTTATAGTTGGCAATATTCTGCTTTCATTTGATACTATTAAAATAATTACTGCATATTCTGGTGGTTCTTCTAATGTTTTTAATAAGCAGTTTTGACTTTCTTCACTCATTAAATCTGCATCATCTATTACATAAACTTTTCTTCTTGAAGTTATCGGCTTTTCTACTATGCGGGCTTGCAAATTTCTTATCTGCTCTATTTTTAATGTTTTTCCGTCTGGTGTTATTTCAGCATAATCTGGATTTGCATTTCCTTCAAATTTTATACATGAATCACATTTTACGGAATTTCCGTCGCACTTTCCATCTTGCAAACACATTATCATTTCTGCATATTGATGTGCAAATTGCTTTTTTCCTATTCCTGGCTTTCCAACGAATATAAAGCTGTGAGATATGTTCTTGTTTTCTATTGTTGAATTTAAATATTCTTTTACTTTTTCATTTCCAACTAATTTTTCAAACATCATCTATTCCTTTTTATTTATTTTGCTGTTCTACATTTACTTAACTATCTTGCTTTTTACCTTTTGATTTATTTTACTTTTCCAAATTTATTTAATGGGTAAAATCTTAATACTACTTTACTTTCGATTTTTTCTAGTGGAATACATCCAAATTCTCTGCAATCCATTGAATCTGCTCTATTATCTCCCATTGCAAATACACAATTTTCTGGAACTATTATATCTGTAAATGGCCCTGTTACCTTTGTTTTTACACTTGAGTCTAAATAATCTTCTTGCATTTCTTGATCATTTATATATACTTTATCATCTTGTATCAATACATGGTCACCTGGCAAGCCAATTACTCTTTTTATATAACTTGTTTTTCCAATCTCTAATCCATAGTATACGAATTTATTCCATATTCCTTGTATGTCTTTCTCATAAAGTGCAACTGGATTTGTTAAATCTGCTTCCCCATCACTATATATACTTTTTGTTGGTGCTTCAAATGTAATAATATCTCCTCTTTCAGGTAATTTCTTGATTGTTCTATTTATTCTACTTAATACTAATCTATCACCTTGTTCAAATGTTGGATACATTGATGTCATTTTTACAACAGTAGGTGTTCCTATAAAATATTTTATTAATATCGCTATAACTACAGCAATTACTATGCAATATATCCATTCTAATATATCTCTTAATCTACTTTTCGCAATTTTATTGCTTTCTTCCTCCATTATACCTATCCTTTCCTAATTAACTCTTTTTTACAGGTATTCTTATCACAACTTCTGTGCCTTGACCAACTTTGCTTGAAACATTTATGTTTCCATTGTTCTGTTCTATTATTTCTTTTGCGATTGAAAGACCAAGTCCCGTTCCTCCTAATTTTCTTGAACGTGCCTTATCTACTCTATAAAATCTCTCAAATACTTTATCTAAATCATCTTTTGGTATTCCGATTCCAGTATCTTTTATCTTAACATACGCATCATTGTGTACATATCCTACATACACATTTATCTTTCCTCCATTAGGAGTGTATTTTACACTATTACTAATTATATTTATTATAACTCGTTCTATTCCATCTTTATCTGCTTGAACTGGTGGAACATCAGCAGTTACAAAGCATTCTAATGATTGATTTCTTTTTCTTACTTCTATCTCAAATTTTTCAGTACATTTTTTTGCTAATTCACCTAAGTCAAATTCTACTATAGAATTTTTGTTCTTTTTGCTATCATATCTTGATAATGTTAATAAATCTTGTACTAATTTTTCCATTCTATCTGCATTATCATTTATTATTGTTAAGAAATGTTTTTCTGTTTCTTTATCACAATCGCCCTCTAGTAATGTTTCTGAAAATCCTTTAATTGATGTAAGTGGTGTCTTTAACTCATGTGATACATCTGCTACAAATTCTTTTCTCATATCATCTAATTTTACATGTTCTGTTATATCTTGGATTACTACCATTACACCTGTTGGTCTATTTATTTCATCTTTAAATGGTACAAAAAATAAGTTCATTGAGCCTTGATTATTTTCTATTTTCATTTCTGAAGATGTCCAATTCTCTAAATAAATTATTTTTTCCATATTTACATCTTCGTATTTTGAAAATACTTTTGCAAAATTGTCATCAGTATCCCTTAGCTCCAACATTTGTTTCGCTGCTGGATTTATGTATGTAACGTTTCCTTTCATGTCAAATGCTATAACACCATCTGTCATGTGTTTTAATATTGTATCTGTCTGCCTTTTCTGGCTGTTAGCCTCCATTAAACTTTTTCGTAAATCCGCAACTAGATTTTCAATCTCATCATTTCCATTTTCACTTGCATTATAATCAAAATAACGATATGAAACTGCTCCTTTTAACATTCTTGACATTGGCTCTATTACTTTTTTTACTGTAAAAAAAGCCATAGCAATACATACAATAGCAAGTATTACTAAGGCTATAACTATTATTGCAATCATTTTAGGTTGATTTAGTTGGAACACACTTGCACAAACTAAGCCCATTACAGTTATTATAATAAGACCAAATATGAAGAATGCTAATATCAATTTTAGTTGATAATTCTTCATATTAATTTTCCTTTCTTAATCTACTACACCTATTATTTGTTGGCTATGTAATAGCCAACTCCTCTTTTGGTAACTAATATTTTAGGATTTGCAGTATTCTTTTCAATCTTCTCTCTTATTCTTCTAACAGTAACATCAACTGTTCTTATATCTCCGTAATATTCATATCCCCATACTTTTTCAAGTAAAGATTCTCTTGTTACAACTTGGCCTGGCTTCTGAGCTAGGAATTTTAATACTTCAAATTCTCTTCTTGTTAAGTCTGTGATAACTTGTCCTCTTACATTTACTTCGAATTTATCTAAGTCTAATGTTAAAGATCCAACTGTTATTTTATTTCCTTTGTTAAATCCTGTGCTTCCATCTTGCTCTGATTTTCTAAGATTTGCTTTAATTCTAGCAATTAGCTCTCTTGTGCTAAATGGCTTTGTTATATAGTCATCTGCTCCTATCTCTAATCCTAGTATTTTATCTATTTCTTCACTTCTTGCAGACAACATAATAACAGGTATATTAATACCTTCCTGTCTTATTTTTCTACAAACAGTTAATCCATCTATCTTAGGTAACATTACATCTAATAAAACTAAATCAGGTGTTTCACTTATTACCTTTTGTAATCCTTCTTCACCATCTGAAGCAGATACAAATGTAAAACCCTCTTTTTCAATATTAAATTTCAATAAATCTAATATTGAGCTTTCATCGTCAACTGCTAAAATTTTCTTTTTTTCTTCTTCATATTTTTCGTGAACTTGATTATTTTCCATAAGTTTTAAACCTTCCTAATCAATCTTATTTTACATATATTTATATCATATAGAGCAAGATTTATCAATACAAAAAATAAAAAATCCAGCGTTTATTGCCGGATTTTTATATTATTTGTTACATTCTGTTCTTTCTATATAATACAAATGTTACTATTGATAATATAGATAAACCTAATATTGTTGCTGGCATTGCATAATCATCACCTGTTTTAGGCATATTAGGTGGTGTTACTTCATTTTTAGTTGTATTGTTTTGTGGCACATTTTTATCAGCTGTATTATATCCACCTATTTCATTTATTTTTTCAATAGGTAATCTATTTACTGGTATATCATTTTCTATAGTATTGTTTCCAGAAACTTCGTTTGAAACTACGTCATTTGAAACAGTGTCATTTGATGCTGTATCATTTCTTGCTACATCATTTGTTGTAGTATTTCCAGAACTTCTTTGTGTTATTGTAATTGTTTGATTTAGTTCTGTAAAATCAACTGAATTAGCATCACCATCAGCTGCTTGAATTGATTTAAATGTTAATATTGTATTTCCATAAGGTGCTGTGTCTGATACTTTTAGTATTACACTGGCTATATCTCCTGTCTGAGTTGTTGCTTCATTATCAGATGTTGTTAAGAACAATGTATTCTCAGTTTTAGTTAGTGTCCAACCCGTTGCTGCTGTAGCTGAAGATATACTAAATACATCTGCATTAAAATCTAATGTGAATGATACTGAGGCAATTCCTTTCTTTATCTCTGTTGATGAAAGTTTTATTAATATATCATCTCCACGATCTGGATTACTTGGTGCTACACTAAAATGTAATTTACATACAGCATCGCTTTCATCTGCATATACCTTATTTATAAACATATTTCCACATAATACACTAACAGTCATTATTATCATTATTAAAATAACAGATATTTTTCTATTCATTTTATTTTTCCTTTCGTTTTACAAATTACTACCTATAATTTTCTCACATTGAAAAAATTTTTTCAAGTGTTTCAGTCAAAATATTTGTATTTTATAATTCCAACCATTCTGGATGTTTCTTTGCCACATTTCTATCAGCACAAGCTGCTAAATATCTCTGTAATTTTAGTATATCTCCAACATCTATTTTTCCGTTTCGATTTACATCTCCAAGTTGTATTAGTTCATCAGATAATACCCAATCTGGATGTTTCTTTAAAGTCGCTTTGCTTGATTGTGTTGCTATATGTCTTTGCATTTTTAATATATCTCCGACATCTATTTTTCCATTTTTGTTTATATCTCCTGTTGGAGTAACTATTGGATTACCACTTTTGTTTATATTAGAAATATTAATTGTCACATATCTCTCTAATCCATTTACATCTGTTATAGCAAATGTTTCATTTGTATTTTCACTGTATACTTTAGTCATTGAATATTTATTATTATCGCTTAATTTCCAACCATTAAGTTCTCTTAATTCTGCATTTGCTGAAATTGTTACTGTAACATCTTCTTTAGTAATTTCTGTTGTACTATAATTTACTCTCGTATTGTAACTAAATAAGTTGTCTTGTTGGACTTCAAAACGTTGTGATGAAACATTTCCAAGTTTATCTGCACAACGTACCCATAAGAAATATGTTTCTATTCCTCTTATGACTTTAGTTATTACTTGTCCATTTGTAAATTTATCTGTGTATTCTGTTGGTTCTTTTGAAGAACTTTGTAGTGAATACATCATTGTACTTGTGTCTACTCCTGATGTCATTACAGTATCTACATCCATTGCACTTAATGTTAAATATACTTTATTATTTATATTTTGACTTCTTGATACTACTATTGTTGGACCTGTATAGTCAAAATTATTTAATTCAACTTTTACATCTGTTGTATTTCCATAGTCATCTTCTAATTTTAATGTTTCTAAAGAATTTTCGTTATATTTTTTAGTCAATACTTTTCTATCTGCTGATATATTCCAATTAAAGGAATTATTAGTTATTTTTACTGGTTTATTTGTAGTTATCTGAGCTGTTACTTCTTGATTTGTTACTAGTTTATTACTATATGTTACATCTGTTTCAATTGGTTTTTGATCAACATTTGTAACAGATACTAAGCACATTGATGAATTTCCAGCTAAATCAGTAATTTTTACATTTTCTGTTGAACTTTCTTTAAAAGTTTTTGTTAATGTCTTACCATCTGTTTGAAGTTCCCAACCAGCTGCTGCAACTATATATTCATCAGCTGTTATTGTTGCTATTATATCTTTATTTGTAAGTTCTGTTGTACTATATTCTACTGTACAAACAGGTGCTATTCTATCTATATTAGTTATCTCTATTAGTGGATTTACAGTATTTCCAAGAACATCTTTTACAGCAATTGTTTCTGATGTATTTTCTGTATATGTTTTTGTCATCGACATTTTATTTGACGCCATTTTCCAGCCATCTACATCTTGCATTATCTCATTTGAATTAATTGTAACTGTAACATTTCCCATTGTAGGATTTGTTGGAGTCTTCACTATCTCAAGTTCTGGTGAATCTTTATCAATATTATCTATTTTTATATGTGCTGTAGTTTCATTGCCTGCAAGATCTCTAAATGTTTCAATATAATCTACATTACGTTCAAAAGTTCTTTGTTGTACCATACCATAAGGGTCTAAAGCAATCCATGGTGCCTGAAAATCCATATACTCATCTTCATTTTCATCAAATTTTACTGTTACTACAACATCTTGATTTGTCATCTCAGTTTCACTATATTCTATACTTCTTACTTTTGGAGGAATTGTATCTATATTTTTTATACTTATAGTTATTATACTTACATTACTAGGATCTTTTATATCAACTAGTTTAATAGATTCATTTGCATTTTGATAATATATTTTTGAATATTTTAAAGTTCCTAGTTTAGTCCAACCATCTGGAATTACAATCTCAATATTTGTAGTCAAGATTACTGTCACAGGCTGATTGGTATCACGAATATTCGATAAATCAAATGTTCCTGTTGGTGCTACTGATGTTTCTTTATGTTCTCCATCTCCTGTAGACACAGAGCCAGCATATACTTTATTTAGTCCCAATATTGCAAATGCCACAATCACTATAATTATAAATGATATTAGTTTCTTTTTCATACATTACTCCTTTTACTAGTATTTACATTTATACAATTAAATATTACTACATATTTATCATTATTTAAATATTCTAAATCCATTTATGTACATCCGCACGCAAAATCTACGTACGGAAGCGTTATTCTTGGTAGTTATATTAAATTTTTGTTACAAAATTTTCTAATATTTATGTGTTTTGCGGTCAAATACTCCATTTCCGTAGCTTTATCAAAATTTTACTAACACATTGAACTTTCCTTTTTCTTGTAATTCTATACTATCAACCTCTTTTCCATCTAAAAACATAGTAGTTTCTTTTCCTTGTTTATTTTTTTCATAATCAATTTTATAAATTGCTTGTTTATATCTAAATTCTACATGAAATGCTATCCAATTATCGGGTACTGCAGGATTTATTTTCATCTTGCCATACAATATATGAATCCCTAAAATATATTCAACTTGCAATCTATACATCCATGAGCTTGAGCCTGTATACCAAGTCCATCCACCTCTTCCAGCATAATTATTTTCTGAATAAATATCTGCAACGACCGAATAAGGCTCTACTTTATATTTATTAACTTTTTCCTTTGAATTTGTGTGTTCTACTGGATTTATTTTCTTATATAATTCCATGGCTTTATTGTTATTTCCTAATAGTACTTCTGCAATTATGAACCATATTGCTGCATGTGTGTATTGTCCACCATTTTCACGTATTCCTTTAGGATATGATGAAATATAACCTAGGTTAGTATTTTCTAAGGCTGGTGCTAGAAGTTTTATCAAATTATTTTCATCATCTACTAAATATTTCTCGCCACTTTCCATTGCAACTTTCATTTTGTCATTGTCACCCGCTTGTGATATAACTGCCCAGCTTTGAGATACACTATCAATCTTACACTCTGCATTATTTATACTTCCTACCAATTGTCCTTCATCATTAAAAGCCCTCTTATACCAGAGTCCATCCCATGAATACGTATTTAATGCTTTTCGTAAAATATTCATTTTCTCTAAATATAGTTGAATTATTTCTTCATACCTTTGTGATTGCACATCTTGTATATTTTCTGGTTTTACTTCATGATTTTCATTATTATCATTTAAACATATTGATACTTCTTTACTTACTGTTTCTTGTGTATTTACTAATGTCATTTTCTTAAGCATTACTATCATTCTATCTAAAATATGATATAAGAAAAATCCCAGCCACACGCTTTCTCCTTTTCCCTTATAGCCTATTAAATTCATTCCATCATTCCAGTCTCCTGATTTCATTAATGGCAAATTATGTGTGCCCAAATTCATTGCATACGATATTGCCTTTATGCAATGCTCTAATATTGTTCCATCTGCACCATATTCATTATAATAACTTACTCTATCAATTTCATTTTCTTTAAGTGGTGGATAATTTAAAAATCCAACTTTCTCACTTAAAATAGTTAAATCACCTGTATACTGGACATATTCAAGTACGGCATATACAAGCCATAACATATCATCACTAAATCTAGTTCTTATACCTAATTTAGAATCTTCATGCCACCAATGTAGCACATCTCCTTGTTCAAACTGTTTGCTCGCACATAGCAATATCTGATCTTTCAAAAACTGTGGATCAATAAATTTCATTCCTATACAATCCTGCAGTTGGTCTCTAAATCCATATCCTCCACTTGATTGATAAAATCCTGTTCTAGCATATATCCTAGAGGCTATTGTCTGATATACCAACCATCCATTGTTCATTATGTTAAATGATTCCATTGGAGTTTGCGAAGTTACTTTGCTAACTATATCCTCCCATTTTTCCTTAAGCCTAATAAATTCTGTATCATAATTTGTTGTAAATTTAGCAGCAGTAGACATTACATCCATCTCATTTTTTTCACATCCAAGCACATATACTATTGTTCTCTCTTCTCCTTCTTTTAGAATAACTTCAGACTGTCCATTTGTATCTATTGGATTGTTGCATGCTATATACGCAATATTATCAGGATTTTTCATATTCTGAATAATTATCATATTTATCTGCTTTTTGTATTTATGCACAATAAAATCAGCATCATCTTCTTTTTCTCCTAATTGAAAATCAACATCATATTTTACCTTAACATTTAACTTATTTTGAGATATATTTTTTAGCTTTATTATACTAATCTTAGCACTATCATCTCTTGCAACATACTGTATACACTCTTGTTTTAGATATTTATTTTCATATAAATATTTTGCATAACCATACCCAAATATCGTTGTATATATCCCATCTCCTGGTTTATCATTTAAAGCTATTGACCATGTGCTTTGATTTGCTGATATATAAATTTTTTCCGAAGAATTGTCCATATAACTGTCATTATCAAATTTAGTTATTCTATTCGTTTTGCTATTTATATACCATGTATAGCCTCCTCCAGAATCTGTTGTAACTGTTCCAAAATGTTCATTTGCCATGATGTTCGACCACGCAAGTGGAAGTCTATTATTCTTATCTTGAATTGTCCAATACTCCTTGCCATCTTCTGAAAAACCACCATATCCATTCCATTCTTTTAGTTTATTATGATTATCTATAATATTAGTTTTTTTATTATTTTCTTTTGCCGGAATTTCTTCATACCTTATTTCATTTATGTCTTTTACTTGTCTTGCAAGTGATCCATAATGAGAATCAACTAATAGTTTTGCCCTATTTTTAAGCATCTTAGTTTCACTATTTTTTATATTATACAGTACATATATTCCTTCTCTTTGATTTAGATATTTGCGTACACCACAGTCAAGTAATTCTTCATCAACATTGTATCTTGATATAATTACTACTTCGATTTTTACATTCTTGCTTTTCATATATTCGTACGCTTTAACCACATCTCTTATAACATATATTTCGTTTAAATCATGAATTTCAACTGTAAGTAATGGATAATCCCCTGATATTCCATATTTCCACAGGTTTTCATTTTTCAGTTGTATTTTTTCGTCACATTTTTGTTTTTTACTATAACATAATAGTCTAATCATCTTCTGATATATTTCTATATTTGCTCCAACTATTCCTAAGTATCTAGTTTCTGCATCTGTCTGTGCTTTTGATAATTCATATACTCTTTCTAGCAATTCTGCATTTTTATATTCTTCTAAATTATTTAATAATGCCTGTTCTTCATACTCTGCTGACTGAATTATATAGACTTTCTTTCTACTTTGAGCAGGAACATGCACTATTTTTCTTATTGCTACAATTGGATTTATTGCATTTGTTCCTGTACTTGAGAAAGGAAGTGACTCTAATATGCAATCAGGAATTCCTTTATTTCCTCTGCTAATAATCTTTTCTTTATCTATTTCATATTCAAATTCATTATCATCTGCTACTATTGCAATTCCATAGAAAATATTTTTTTCATTATTGTTTCTTATTTTTCTAGTAACAATTAAATTATCATCTTTTTTATAAAACTTGATAAACATATTATCAAATGCAGGATGAGCGTCATGTTGCATTTTTGTTGCAATTATTGGAGTTCCTAAGGCTGTTAGTTCTAAATTTAATGTTTTTTCTGTTTTATTTGATATTGTGATTTCATTTATTTCTAGCTTTATATCTGGTGCTATTGTTGTTAATTTATCTACGCTTAATTTATCATTACCTAATTTCATTTCACTTGAATACGCTGTGAATGTTGTACTTTTATTTTTAACGCTAAAGTCTAAAATTTCCATGCTATCTATATCTTTGATATACAGTTTTTGATCTTTTAGTAATATTATTTCGCCAATTTTATTTAACGAGTTTCCATTTTCAAAAGTCGTCTTGCTATATTCATGTGTTGACAATACATTCGAACCTTCATTCCAAATAGCATTTTCCTCATAATCATGATATTTTATTTTCTTTACTTCTGTTTTTCCTGTATCTATTACAACATTTTGTGGCATCTTCTCTTGTAATAATATTTCTGTTGCTTTCATTTCAGGATTTTCCATAAATCTATCCTGCATTATTTCATTATTTAATAAATTATTTATTGCTACAAACAACATCGCCTGATGATGTGCCATATATGTTTTTACTATTTTTTTATTTTGAATATAATCTATTGATTCATAAAATCCATATTTTCCTCTTGCTCCTTCATCTTGCAATTTATTAAAATTACTTATAATTCCATTTGGATCATATTTATACGATATTGCTACCGAATATGGGCTTATTACTACTTCATTTTCAAGTCCGCGTTTTAACCCAAGCCATGGTATTCCAAAAGTCTTATATTGATAATTACCATAAAAATCTTTTAAATTAAATGCTGATTCTGATATACCCCAAGGCACTCCTAATTTACGTGCATATTCTTTTTGTGCAAATACTAGTAATCTGCAGGACTCATCTAATAATGATGATTCAAATGTTGGTATTATTAGATTTGGCATAAGATACTCGAATGCAGTTCCACCCCAAGAAATTAGTCCTTTATACCCCTTTACTGTTGTTAATGTTCTTCCTAAACATGTCCAATGTTTGCGAGGCACATCTTTTTTTGCTATTGCAATTATACTTGTTTGCCTTGCTTCTGATGCAAGTAAATCATAATATGAGTCTATCAATTTATTTTCACTACAATTATATCCTATTGAAAATAAACCTAATTTATCTTCATATAATTTACTAAAATCAGTATTCTCTATTATTTTATCTATTCTTTTTAATAATTCAGTATCTTCAATTTTCTGTGCAAATTGCTTAGCCACATATAGGCATCCTACAAAGTTACCACTATCAACTGTAGATACTACTTCTGGTTTTAAGACTTCAAGTGTATAAATATTGTACCAATTATATAAATGCCCATTCCATTTAGGTAATTTTGTTATTGTATCAATTACATTTTTAAGCATATTCGCAGTATAATCCAAACTTTCAAATCCCATGTCAAATGCCGAAATAATAGCTAAAAGTTCGAGTCCTATATTGGTTGATGATGTTCTATCTACAATTCTATTTCTTCTTCCTTCTTGGTAATTATCTGTTATTAGATTATTTACCATATTATCTTTGAAAAATTGCCATGTATCTTTTGCAATTCCAGTTAGATATTTCTGCTTTTCTTTTGAAATAACTTCTTTCTTAGATTCTTTTTTGCTCATTAAATACATTACTATTGGTGAAAACGCCCATAAAATTCCTATTGGATATATTATTGTTAGTATTCCCATTATTATTGAAAATAGCATTGTTCTTGAATATGTTTTTAATGAGTTTGGAGATTTATCAGCTTCACTTGCTGTCGTCCATTCTAGTAAAAAGCTATGAGAAAATGTCATTCTGTATATTGACTTAATTATTGCATTAAATTCTACATTAGCTATGTCAGGTAATAACATTACATCTATTATATATCTAAATAAAACCTTCTGAGTATCTGAAAAATGCAGTACAAATAACGAATTGCGTGCTTCCCCATCTTTCTGATTTATAAATATATTAATTAATTTTAAAATAGTTGGTATTGCAAATATAACTAAAGATACTAATATTTCTGGAATATTAAAAAAACACATTCCTAAAAATATAGCTAAAAATACACATACTTCATTAAGATTTCTAATCAAATTGTCCCAGATTTTATATTTTGCAATAAAATTTAAATTACTTCGTAAATATCTTAGTATCTGAATATCTCCTCGTATCCACCTATGTTTTCTTATTTTATATGATTCATAATTTGACGGATATCCATCTATCATTAATATGTCAGTTGCAAGTCCACATCTTAGAAAATTTCCTTCTAATAAATCATGACTAAGTATTGTATTTTCTGGAAACGCATCTTTTAAAATATTGTAAAATACGTGCAAATCATAGATTCCTTTTCCTGTAAATGTTCCTTCATTAAATAAATCTTGATATACATCTGATACAGCATTTGTATACATCTCTATTCCACTATTATCTGAAAATAGACGCGTAAACAAGCTTTTTCTTCCCTCAACTAGGTCTATCGCCACTCGTGGCTGAATTATTGCATGACCTTTTACTACAATATTTCTTATTTTATCGATCTCAGGTTTATTTAAAATATGACACATTGCTCCAACTAATTCAGATACACTATCTAATATAAGTCGTGTATCTGAATCTATTGTTATAACATATTTTATTGGTTTTATCTTATCCTTTTCACAGGTATTAACTCTAAAATCTGATTTACCAGTTATTAAAAATTCATTTAGTTTGTTAATCATTCCCCTTTTACGTTCCCAGCCCATAAAGCATTTCTCGCTTTCAGACCATTCACGTTTTCTATACATGAAAAAAAATATTGGTTCATCAGTTGAATACTTTTTATTTAATTTCTCACATATCTTCTTTCCTTCATTTATTATGTTTATATCTTCACTTTCTTCTTTTGTATTACTTGCCGAGCAGTCTCCTAACAGTGTAAAATACAAATTTCTACTTTGATTAGCAAGATAATATACTTCTAAATTTTTAAATGCTTTACTAACATCTTCACTATTTTTTATTACCTCTGGCATTATACACATTGTTGCACATTCTTCTGGTATGTTTCCTTTTAATTCAATCTTTGGTATCATTCTCACTTTGCTATGCCTTGATACGATGTATTGAATTATATGAGTTGCAGAGTTTATAATAGGAATTATTAATAATACCGCAATACAATTTACTATTCTAAATGCTAGCACGCTTATTATAAATGCCAACAGATATATACATATTGTATATATTATAGCTTTACTGTCTTCTTTTAAAGTGAATATTTTCTTATTAGTGATTGTTTTGATTAATTCATTTTTACCTTCATCAATTATATAATATCCAACATGCTTTTTCTTAATGTCATCTTCACTTTTTTTGCTTAAAACTAGTACCTCTTCTGCAATAAATATTTCCGATAATTTTGTTTTCCTTGATATTCTTAAAATTTCTGACAAGTAATAGCTCTTTGTAGCTTCTGTCATATTGATATATACACCTGCTGGATCTTGATTTAATATTCTTTCTACTTCATCTACATTTCTAAATATCTGATTTATATCAATTCTTGAGATTAGTTTTATACTTGTTATCGCATTTTTTATTGATAATTTTCTGACTGCTATATCAAAATGTTCTCGATTTATTACTTCTGATATTGTCATACCCATTTTATTTACTTGTTCTTCAAATGCATCTAAATATGGCTGCCCCTTTTTTCCATATCTTTTTAACGAATATGACATATATTCTATAAATGGATATTTTCCGTTAGTGGACATTTTTATTGGCTTAATTTTCTTATTTTCAATTAGTCTTTCAATCATATTTTGTACTTTGTATTTCTGCATTTGTGATATAAATATTCTTTCGCAAATTTTTCGTATTTTTTCTATTAATGATATCTGTATGAAAATTCCTATATTCCATATTTCTTCCATATTTAAGTTTTTCTGGCTCTGATATGCCATTAAATAATCTTGCAATTCTTCCTGATTTATCTTCCCATCTGTATTTGAAACTATTTCATTAGCTAATACAAATATTCGAGCAAATCCACTATCTGCAAGTCCTGGCATGCGAATATATTTATCTACTTTTAAATTTTTTATTATATTTTTTCCCGATTCGGAAATTATATAGAAATTATCTAATATCCATTCCCCTGCTGGATGAATTGGTATTTTTAATTTCACATGTTCATTTAATAATGTATATACTAATTCTATATACTCTAGATTTTTCTTTAGTCTTGGTATTGGATACGTATCTTTTTGTGACCTATTTATTACAATATTATCTGCTGCAATTTTTGACAAATATTCTTCTAATGATTTCTTATCTAGCACAGTTTCTTTAATCTCTAAGATTTTTGCCATAAAAAAAATCCACTCCTTGTTATATGTTTTGCACATATTTTCTCCAATTTGTGGATTATTATACTAAAATTTAACTTGATGTTACATGTGCAGATCTTGAGTTATCGCAGTTTTCGTATTATAATATAAATAGTGATTTTATTAAATATATTGGAGGTCAAAAATGGATCCTGATTTTCAAATTAGAAATTTAACTAAAGATGATATAAAGCAAATGTCAAGAGCTAGAAAAGAACAAGAAACTGAAAACGGTAATGGGGCAACAGATGTATATCTAGAAAATTATGAAAAAATATTAGAAAAGCTGTTTGATGAGAAAAGACTTCTAGCGACTGGAGCTTTTAGAGAAAATCAATTAGTATCTTTAGCATGTTTTAATTTAATTAATTATGGAAGTGATAAAAAAATTCCATATTTATGTGCTGTCTGGACAGATCCAAGTTTTAGAGGAATGGGACTAGCAAGTAGAGTTAATGAAACACTAACAGAAAGTATGCTAAAAATAAGAGATCAACTACAACCCCGAACACTTCTCACACTAGAAGGAACTGACGCTGCTCTACATTTATACAAAAAGATTGGATATGTAAATGTACCTGGAGAAATGACTTTTTTAGGAGATGTACAAAATACAAATATTGAAGATATAGAAAAATCAGAAAGCCATGAAAGTAGAGCTAATAAACATATTATATACAGTTTCAAAGATAAACCTGTAATGCAAATATCATTCTCTGAAGAGCAATTCTTTTCTCATCCAACAAACTTAGATGGAAAAATGAACAGAATAACTTCTATCAAAGCATTATCTGGAATTACAAGTCCAAGAATAGTAAATTTATTTTTACAACAGTTCTTTTCAGAACATAGATTTTGTAAATTCAACGTACAAGAATTAGCAAAGCAGGAAAGAAAACTATATGATATATTAGGAGTGGATGATGGAAATATAGAAGGTCTTTTATCAGCATTTACAGAAATGAATTTTATTGGAATAGATGGTCAAAGCAAAAAAATAAAAAGAAGTTCAGGAATAATGGAAAAAGATTTATCACGTGATTTTGATAAAGCCGACAGTTTTGAAGATCCTTCTATTGGTGAATAAATAGCAAATTACAAAGAGCTAGAAAATGAAGTATAAACTTCATAACTAACTCTTTTTTCGTTACTTATTATATTTTTTCTTTTGTTGCATATATTTATTGTAAATTTGATTTGAAAGGAATGTTTTTTACATGAATTTTATAAAACGAATTGCAATTATTTCTTCTGCTTTAGTTCTTACTGTTATATTTTATACTAGCACTCATTCAAAAGACATAAGTCTTATCCCTGTAATGACACTACCTGTTTCTAATAGAGTGATTGTACTTGATGCTGGACATGGCATTCCTGATGAACGGAGCCCAAAGTGCAAATGGAGTTACAGAAGCTAAGATAAATTTAAATATTACATTAAAATTGCAGAAATTACTTGAAAATAGTGGCGCTACTGTTATTCTTACTAGAAGTGATGATAATGCAATATATGAATTAGAATCTGATTCTATTTCTAAGAAAAAAGTTTCTGACATTCATAATAGAGTTAAAATCGGCAATAGTTCATCTGCTGATATTTTTGTTTCTATTCATTTAAATAAAATTCCTCAGTCTCAGTATTCTGGTTGGCAAACTTTCTTTCAGTCTGGAAATGATAAATCAAAAAAACTTGCTACTTCTATACAGAATAACTTAAGGGATGCTATTGACACTCCAAATGATAGAGTACCATTAGTATTAAATAATGTATATATTATGAAACATGTTGAGATTCCTACAACTATCGTTGAATGTGGATTTCTTTCCAATCAAGAAGAAGAGGCTAAACTTATTACTGATGAATACCAGAATAAGCTAGCCTGGGGAATCTATAATGGAATTATGGATTATTTTTCTTCTCCTCAATAAAATCCTGTACCATTAGTTTTATTAATGTTGCTATTGGAACTGCAATAAACATTCCTATTACTCCAAAGTAAGCTCCACCAATTGTTACTGCAAATATTACTAATAATGGGCTTATTTGAAGGCGTGAGCCAGTAATACGTGGATTTATAATATTAGCATCTATTTGTTGTAATACTACAACTACTATTGCCATTATTATAGCTTGTTTCCATCCACCAGTTAGTAATGTAATTATTATTGATACACCAACTCCTACAATAGCTCCAAAGTATGGAATTAAATTTGATATACCAATAAATACTCCTAATAATAATGAGTATTTAACACCTATTATACTCATTGCAATACATGTAATTGCAGCTACAATAAATCCATCTATTACTTGGCTTGATATAAATCTAAAGAAGATCTGATTTCCATTTGTGAAATAACGCACAAATTTATTATATCCATTTTCAGTCATTACGGCTTTTGCAAATGAATGTATAAATTGAGTTATCTGCTCTTTGCCTGCTAAAATATATATTGAGCAAATTAGTGCAATAAATATATTTAATATTGATTTAACTGCTCCAAATGCTGAGTCAATGTATGTCTTAATTCTATCTGGTGTAAACATTTCCTGAACATTTATTGTTTGTATAAAATCTACTATCGGTTTTAATACATTATCTTTTAGCCACGGAGCCCAATTTGCACCGATTGAATCTATTGTTATTGAATTATAATAGCTTTGAATATTTCCAACGAAATCTACTATACTACTAATTACTGCTGGTATAATGAACTTCATAATTAATGATATCATTGCTATTACTAGCACATATACTATTGCGATGCTTAGACCTCTTGTTCTTTTTAGCTTTGTCTTTTTTAATAATTCCTCTACTTTTTTACATGGAATATACAAAATATAGGCTATTAATATTGCTATAAGAAAAGGTGCCATTATTGATAATAAATTTCCTAGCCACTTTCCTATTCCAGTAAAGTTGTCAAAAAATTTATAAATTATTATTAAAACAGTTCCTATAGATACCCAGTATATCCACCTTTTTGTACCCATTATTTTTTCTTTTTTCATATAATTTATTCCTTACACATTATTTAGATTTTTAAGGTCATATCTATAAACCTACAATTTTATATCAAGTTCAATTGGGCAATGATCGCTTCCCATTATTTCATTATGAATTTTTGCATCAACTATTTTGTCAGCAATTCTATTAGATACAATAAAATAGTCTATCCTCCAACCTGCATTTTTTTCTCTAGCATGAAACATATATGACCACCATGTATATTTGCCAGTTTCATCTGGATATTTATATCTATATGTATCTGTAAATCCACTGCTTAATAGTTCTGTCATCTTTCCTCTTTCTTGGTCTGTAAATCCTGCATTATGATGATTAGAACTTGGATTTTTTAAATCGATTTCATTATGTGCAACATTTAAGTCACCACAGTAAATTACTGGTTTTACTAAATCTAATTTTTTTAGATATTCGCGAATCTCGTCTTCCCATATCATTCTATAATCTAGTCTTTCTAGCTCTCTTTTAGAATTTGGAGTATAGCAATTTACTAAGTAGAATTTATCATATTCTAGTGTTATTATTCTTCCCTCTTTATCATGTTCATCTATACCTAATCCATAAGTTACTGATATTGGCTTTTCTTTGCAAAAACATGCTGTGCCAGAATATCCTTTTTTCTCAGCATAATTCCAGTATTGATATTCTCTGATTTTCTTTAATTCATCATCTACCTGATTTTCTTGTAATTTTGTTTCTTGCAAACTAAATATATCTGCATCAATATCTTTAAAGAAATCATAAAATCCTTTTCCTACTGCTGCTCTTATACCATTTACATTCCACGATACTAATTTCATAAATCTTTTCCTTCCATATTTGTAATTTACAAAAAGCTATTGATATATTATTATCAATAGCTTCTTTTTTAATACCATCCTTTTCTCTGAGAATGACTCCATGCATTTGTTGGATTTCCATATCTACTTTTAATATAACTTAATCCCCAGTTTATCTGAGTTTTATAATTTGTTAAATAGTCTGAACCAGCAGATGCCATCTTGCTTCCCGGTAAAGCCTGTGGTATACCATAAGCTCCTGATCGTGAATTATATGCTCCTGGGTTCCATCCACTTTCTCTATTCCATAAACTTACTAAGCAATTAAAATCAGATTGTGACCATCCATAAGCATTACATTTCTCTGCAGCATAAGCTTGATATTCTGCAACACTTCCAGATATTCTTGATCCAGAATTTCTTGATGTTACTATCTTTGTTCTAACTTCTACTATTTTGTTTACTGGTTCTTTAACAATAGTTGAAGATATCTCTGTTTTCTCAATTTCATTTCCATTCTGATATTTTATTCTATAAGTTACTCGTTTCAAGCCATTTGATCCAGCTTGAACAACAGTATTCTTCTTTAATTCACTATCACCTGAAACGTCTTTTGTTATTGTTTCATAAGGAATTTCTTCTTCAACTGTTACAACTTTTTCAACAATTGATGTATAGCTTTGTAATATCTCATCTGCTGAGAAATAAGATTCATCAGATTGTACTTTTACTTCACCTTTTGTAATTGTAATTGTCTTATTATCTGATAGCTCTGATTCAAGATCAGGAACTACTGTTTCACCGTCTAATACGACTATATGGTTATCACTTAATATCTTCGATACTTTTCTTTGTGTTGTCATTATGTCCATCTCATATCCGCTTGATAAAACAATCTTTACAGATACAAGTCTTTCGTTTGATGCCATGACTCCCATCATACCAGTTAACATTATAAATATTATTGCAATTATTAATATCTTCTTAACTGAAAGTATAGATTTCTCTGGCTTTGTTGTTTTACTTATTTGTTTTCTCATAAAACCTCCTTTTAAGTAACACACTTCCTATTATACCATTTTCTATATAATATGTCAAATTTGTCTTAATTATGTCCACTTACTATTTTAGTGTGTTTGGAGGTTTTTTACTTATTATTAAAATCTACTTTAACAGATTTTCTTGCTTCTTCAGTGTCAATTTTATACAATTCTTGTGCTTTAAATCCAAATATTCCAGCTATTATGTTTGATGGAACAGTTTGAATTTTAGTATTATATCTTGTAACAATATCGTTATAAAATTGTCTTGAATATGAAATTTTATTTTCTGTATCTGTTAATTCTCCTTGTAATGATATAAAATTCTGATTTGCTTTTAAATCAGGATAACTCTCTGCAACAGCCATTATTGATTTTAGACTTGATGATAATTCATTATCAAGTTTCATCTTTTCGTCAGCCGTTGTAGCTTCTGACCATGATGTACGTAATTTTGTAACGTTTTCTAATGTTTCACTTTCATGTGTCATATATCCTTTTACACATTCTACTAAATTTGGAATTAAATCAAATCTTCTCTGTAATTGAACATCTATTTGACTCCATGCATTTTGCGTTCTTTGCTTTAATGTAACTAATGAATTGTACATAATTGCTATTATAATAGCTAATACAATAATTACACCTAAAATAATCCACCACATAATGGTTTCCTCCTTTTCTTGCTTTTTACAGCTTTAATAACTCTAGTATATCATATAAATATTTTTTTAACAATATACCCCATTATATATTATAAATCTTGCAAGCATTATTATATGTATATTTTGCAATATCATCTATCTTCATATTTCTAAAATCAGCTATTTTCTGAGCTATATATCTCACATTTCTTGAATCATTTCTAGTTCCTCTAACTGGCTCTGGTGCTAAATATGGGCTATCAGTTTCAATTAAAATACGATCTAATGGAATCATATTTACTATTTCTTCTGCATTTTTAGAATTTTTAAATGTTACAGGTCCTGCTATTGAAATATAAAATCCCATCTTTAATGCTTCTTTTACCAATTCTCTATTAAATGGGCAACAATGAAATACACCTTTTTTGTCTACTGGATTATCTTTTAATATCTGCAATGTATCCATTACAGCATCTCTTGTATGAATTACTATTGGTAGTTTATGTTTATTTGCAAGATCTATCTGCATTTTAAAAGCTTTCTTTTGCCAATCTTTATCTGTATCATAATGATAATCTAGTCCAATTTCTCCAACGGCCACAATCCTTCTTAGCTTATTTCCTATCATACGATTAGACTCTATAAGTTCTTGCTCTTTTTCTAGCATTCTATTTATTTCATTAATATCACTCATAAAATTTTCGCTTAAGTCATTTGGTGAAATTCCGGCTGTTGTATATATATAATCATATTGTTTCGCAAGTTCTAGCCCATCACGAGATCCTTCTAAACTATATCCTGCACTAATAAATTTAGTTACACCACTCTCATGTACTTTTCTTATTACTTCATCTCTATCTTCATTAAATTTCTCATCATCATAATGTGCATGATTATCAAATAATTCTAGCATTATTATCCTCCTTTAGTATAAAAGACTCCCACTTTAATGGAAGTCTATATTTTATACGCAAACTGAAACATTTGCAACTGCATATTCTTTTAAATGTGATAAGCTAATATCTATGTCTGCTTTTTTTAAGTCCACTCCTATTAAATTAACATACGGTCTTCCTTGCTTATCATTTAATATCTCTATGTTTTTCCAAGATACAGAATATTTATCATCTAAGTATTTTGATATTGCCTTAAATGTTGCTTCTTTTCCAGCAAATCTTGCTGCATAATGTTCATATCTCATTTTCTTCTTGCTTTCACAATATTTTATTTCTTTATCTGTAAATACCATTGTCTTGAATTTATCACTTTCTAATGCCTCTTCTATTCTGCTGACTTCTATTATATCAGTTCCCACTGTAACTTTCATATTTTATTCCCTTCATTTTTATTCTTAGCCAAGCCAGTTTAATAAATTTGCTATTCCAATTATGATAAACACAACTAACATGATTATTAAAAATCTTTTAGTTGATATGTTTTCATTCATTTTATTATTTTTATATAATAATTCGAATTGATTTTCTACCATTACATATAGCGAATCCATTTTCAATTCTTTTTCTACTTTTTTGCAAAATGTATCTTTGTCTGTGATATCAACTTCATATACATCTTGTGTGAATTTTACAAATGAATTGCGTGCTTTATCAAATAAATCAATATCATGAATGTCTTTATTTAATAGTTTTAAATATATTAATTTATATAATTCCATTATGTATGCATATAAATGCTGCTCTTTCTCATCTTTAGGAACATAATAATCTTCACTTCTAAGATTTATTAATTCCATTTTTGTTCCTTGTTCATATTTAGTAACTTTTTTTATTGTTTTTATATCATCTGTTATTGCAAAACATATACCTGTATTAAAACATACTATTCTATCATTTCCTTTTTCGAATATATTACATATATATCTACTGCAAACAGCAGCTTTTAGGTCATTGTCCATCTCTTTATATTCGTCTATGTCTTCTTTAAAATTTAAGTCAAATGTCCAGAACATAAAGCTTCTTGGTATTGGCAAGAAATAATCATATATTCCTTTATCTTTCTTCTTCTCAAATAGTTTAAGTGTAAATTTGTCCTCTAGTAATAATTCATAATAGCCTGCCATTCTTTTTTCGTCAATTAAATATGGATGAATTTTCTTTTGTTCCATAAATCCTCCTTTTGACAGTATAACTGTCTTTCTCATACGTTAATTAATTATTCGTTTTCATCAGTATAATAATTTGCATTTAAATCTGGTGCTAGATGCCATCTTGCAATAAAGCTTACTACTGTATTCTGGCTTAATGTATATGTTGGATTAACTATTACTTTTCCTGTTGAGTCTATTGCTCCCCATTTGCCATCCTTCTTTACTCCTGCATAACCATATTCATTCTGCTCTGTTGCATCATCATAAATATAGTCTACTATTACGACTCCATTTTTATCTACAAATCCGTATTTACCATTTTGTTTTGATAAATATAATGTATTTGCAGAAAGTACATCTTTTATTTCTTTTTCTTCTAATCTAAAGTTGTAATATTTATATTCTCCGTCTTTTCTTACCTTTATATATCCTGATTTTGTATTTATCTCAGATACTATTCCTGTTGCTTTTACTTCAAAGTTTGCATCAATTAAATCTGTATTTCCATCTGCTCTATCAGCTTCTATAAATCCTTCTTCATTCATGTAATTTATTTTATTATACATAAATTCTACTTTTGTTTCACCTGATATATTTATTATTCCATATTTATTGTCTTTTTGTGCTATATAGTTTCCGTCAAATGCATAAGCTAGATATTGATAACCACCTTTTATAACATCATTTCCTTCTGCTGATATAACTGAATATTCATTTCCATTCTTAACTATAATGTTACTATTATCTATGCTTGTTGCTTGACTAAATTTATTCTTTAATTTTACTGTTCCATCTGCTGTAATAAGTTCTAAGTCTTGTCCTTCTTTTACAATATACATATTGCTTCCACATACACCTGTAATTTCAGTATATCTACAGCTTAATACCTGCTTTTTGTTATAATTGATTAATCCATATTTTCCACTTTCATCTTTTACAACATATCCATCTTCATATTTTCCTGTTAATGCTTTTATTTCTGTATATTTGTTTTCAATTATTACGCTTCCACTGCTATCTACTAATCCTTTTTTACCATCTAGATCTGTTACTAAACTATTGCTTACTCCTGTTAATGGTTCTATTGATGTATATTCACATGTTAGCAAGCCTTTTCCATTAAAATTAATTAGCCCATATTTTCCGTTTTTTTGTACTTTTAATACTGTTGTATCATAAAATATATTTCCGTATTTATCAATGTTCTGCACAGCTTCTACTTTATCATAATCCTCAAATAGCTTTTTAGAATTACTATCTACTGCATATGAATCAAATGTTCCTTTGTCCAAGTCCACATTTTCTGAGCATATAAACACTGCTTTTGTTGAATCTGGAATAACTATCATGTCACTATATTCTGGTTTTATTACATATTCACCTTTTGAGTTTATTACTCCCCATTTACCATTTGTATATACTGAAATGAACGAATTGGCTACATTCTTACTTTCTACCTTCTTTGTATTTTTTGGCATTTTTATTATTAATACCACTGCCATCATTATAACTATTAATACGAGTATTGTAGCTATAACTTTTTTTATATTTAATCGTGGCTCTCCACCATCATATCTTCTTCCTCTTCCCATATATTGTTTATAATAATCAATAAAACTGATATATTATAATCTCCTTTCTTATATAAAAGTCAATTATAATATATCAGTTTTCTAAGTTTTTTTCAAGTATTAAGCTATATATATATTATTTTTTCATAACTTTAAATACAATTACACTCATATCGTCCTTTGGTTTTCCTACACAGTTGTCTATTGCTTCTCTTAAAATTATATCTGCTATCCTTTCTGGAATATCAGTTTGTATGTCTTCTAGTAAATATTTAAGCCATAAATCTCTATTAGCAAATTCCATATTTGAATCTAGTATACCATCACTACACATTACTACGATATCTCCATCTTCTAAGTCTTTATCATAAGTATCAATTTGTATATTTTTCATGATTCCAGTAGGTAATGATGTTGATTTTATTAAACTTACATTTCTATTTTTCTTTACATAGGTTGGGCAAGCTCCGTTTTTAAGTAATTCCATATTTCCCGCATATAAGTCTAGAATTGATATATCTAATGTTGCATAGTTGTCGTCTTTATTAGCTGTTAGTATTGCTGAGTTTATTAGTTTTATTGATGTGTCTTTGTCAAATCCTGAGCCTAATAGTCTCTCTAACATACTTATTGCTATCTTACTGTTTTTCATAGCATCTGGTCCTGAACCCATTCCATCACTTATTGCATACATGTATTTTCCATCTCCTAATCGTATCTGAGAGATCATGTCTCCTGATACGATTGAGCCATCTTTCTTTGCTTTAGCAATTCCTGATTGAATTATATATTTATTAGCTGATATATATGTATAATTGCACATCTCTTTATTTAAACGTATTCCACACTTCTGATCTTGGATTGTTAATTGGTCTCCTAATACTTTACTAGCAATTCTTGATATTGGCTTTATAGGGCATAACTTTCCTTCTGCATCATTACATATTGGCGTATACGCATTTATTATATATCTTCCTGATTCTTCTTGCTTAATATTTATATCTTGTAATTGTATGTTTTTATTTTTTAGTTCATCTATAATTTGCTGCTTTTTGTCAGCAAATTTATCTTCTTCTGCCTTATGTGTCATATCACCTGTAATGTCTTCTATTGCTGATTTCACAGATTTTAATTGTTCTGACATATTGGATTTTACTTCATCCATTTTCTTTTGCCATACAAAATTTACTTTGCAAATTCTATATGATGAATTTATTACTTTAAGTACCTTGCGAATTTCCGTCTGTTCTTCATTATTTGATTCAATATTATCTGAATTCATTAAATATATGTTATGTTTTGCACAAATACTAATTAGTCCATTTTCTGTAAGTATTCCATTTTCCTGCAAATTATTGAATACATCTTCTAATATTCCATCTTCATTATTATACAAATCATCATATAATAAATTGTCTTCCATTCCATCTAATGATTTAATTAATTCATCTTCAAATAATTGCTCATTTTGCTCATAAAAATCGTCTTCTCTATAATTATTTGCCATTTCTGATATTGTTTTTGATATGCTATTTAGTTTGTCAATAGCTTCGTCATCACCTTCTATTGCTCTACCTGCTTCTGGCAATAACTTTGTTTGAGGCATTATCTTGTCTATGCTTATTTTACTTACTTTTGGCATTGCAAGTAGTCCTACTGATGCAATTAGGATTTCTTGAAACATTATTATATTGCTCATACCACCATTTGCACTATATGCAATTAGTATATTCCCTATAATAAATCCTACTATTACTCCTATCTTACCACATCTATTTAATAAACCTGCTATCATTCCAGAGATTGCATACGCAGCAATTACAGTTGGTGTTCCGTCACCTATTATTCCTAGCACTATTCCTACTGTTATACCTGATACTCCTCCAACAAGTACACCATTTCTCCAGCCTAATACTAATACCATGAATATACACAATATGTTTCTTATATTAAATGTCATTATTGATGTTTGTCCTAATGCACTAACTGCTATTGCAACTAGTAAACTTGCACCAATTACTTCTTCTACTGAAAATACTTTCTTTATTCCATATTCTGATATTACATTTATTGAATTTACAAATATTTTATAAAAAATATATCCTGCGACACTTAGTGTAATCGCAACCAATATATCATATATATACATTCCTTTTATAAGTGTACATATTAGCTGTACGGCAAATGTCGAAAGAAATAGATATGCTCCAAGATGTGTCTTCTCTGCTTCATCTTCATTTTTTACTGGCTTTTTTATAAGTACCATCATTAATAATACTATTGATGTACATATGTATATTAATGTTGCTTGTCCGCCAAATTTTATTGCTGTTCCGAGCATTCCTGCAATATATACCATTACCATTGGTAGTCCAGCACTTATACATGCTGCAACCATAGCTAGTCCAAATGGTGCTATTTCCCAGCCTTCATTTGCTCCAAATCCCACCATCGAAATCATAAATGTTAATATGTATACACAAATATTTTGCACTGTAAATATTTTAGCTATTGCACCTTTATAATCAACATTTGTCTTGTATTTTTCTTCGCTTTGATCATAACTTTGTGAAAAATTTTGTAACATTTTTATCACCTCTTACTTTTTTAACTAATGTTATTTTAATACTTTTCTTTGGATTATTTTGTCAAATTAACACATTTACATTAAAAAAGTATAATACTTTTTGTGCTATATTGTGCTTTTATTTTATATGAAAAGCCCTAAAAATACAAGATATTTCAATAAATTTCGCTAAAAAAGTCGATTATAGTTTTATTTTTGATTATAAAAAATAAAGACTGTTTACATTTTTGTGTTAAACAGTCTTTATTAATTTATAGAATTATTCTATTTTATTATTTTTTTCTTGATGATAACTATTCCAGCAATTATTATGCTTGCTACTGCAATTACTGTTGCAATTACAGGGATATAGTTCTTATCTGCTCCTGTTGGAGGCATTATAACAATCTTTTGACTGCTATCGCTGTCTACTTCTGTTGGTGTTACAAGGTCTACTGGTGTGTATAAATCATCACGAGCATTGCTTCCTAATGATTGATCTGCCATTTCTTGATTTCCTGATACTGAATATACCATTCTTCTACCTTGCTTATTAGATGTTGCAACTATTTCTGATAAGTTGTTGTATACAAAGTTATCTCCACTTGTAGAGTTTGATAATAATGCTGATAATACTAATGATGTACTTACTTGTGATTTATTATTATCAACTATTGCTGGTAATAAGTCTTCTGATAACTTGTCTGTTGTTAATACTGTGTTGTATGTTGCAAGTTTATCTGCATATTGTCTATTTATTAAGTCTTCATCAAGTTTTGTCTCATCTATTGTAATATTATCTCCTGTTAAACTTAATGTTCCATTAGAAGTTAATGTTACTGATGGCATGATTTCTTGTTGTGTTTTTACTTGCCAATTTGCATTTACATCTTGTACATTCTTGTCATACTTAATGTAGTTTGAAACATAGTCAATCACTTGCTTTGCATTTGTTGTTGACATATATGATGTATCTCCTGCATGAGCTGATTTTCCTATATAGTAGAATTGTTTATCTAAGTAATCAACTTCTCCTACATTTGTTACAGTAAATTTATATACTGCCTCAATCTGTGCTCCTGCAATCAATTCTTCATCCAAGTATGCTTGAATTAACTCTGGTGTTTGTTTATTGTTCTTTCCTAATTTATATCCTTTTAAACGTAGGTTATTGTATTTATTGTCATAATAAATGCTATGTCCTTCATGTTTTGCAAAATATAAATTATTTACTGACTGATGTGTATCAAATAATATCTGTCCATTTGCAAGTGTTAATTTTAAGCTTGTTATTTCTTTATTAAGTTTTAATTGAGCTTCTGGTCTTTCTTGTAATCCTAAATCAATATCTCCTATTGTGTATGTTAATTTGTTGTCTTTTCCTTGATTTGATGTTTCTTTAGAATTATATTCAACTTCTGTATCAATTACACCTGTTTGAGCCACCATTTGAGTATTTGCAATTAACTCATCTATTTTAGCTTGTTGTGCTTGTTTTTGTAGGTCTTCTGTCTTATATGTGTATGTTCCAGTTGATTCAAATGAGTTCATTATCTCTGCTCTATTATTTAATAGAGTTGAATCTGATGCACCTTGTGACCAAGAATTTACTTTCTCTCTATATGAGTAGACATCTTTTGCATCTGATGCACCTTGTACTGTAGCACTCTTAGCTATATCATAATAGTAATTTGTTGATTTATCTGTCGCATTAGTATAGTTTTGTTTTTCATAATCTACAAATCCTTGTATTCCATTATAGCTTGAATCTTGGCTTATTCCTGGTTGATATGTTGTTGATTTATAATCTTGACCATTATATGATTTAACATTTAATCCTTTTTGTCCTAGTAATTTGTTTACATCATTGTCTTCACTTGTTAATACTGTTTGAGTTGTATCTCCATAAGTGAATCTAATTATAAAGTCTCCAGTTGGAACTGATTTGAATGAATATGTTCCATTGTTTTCTCCTAATTCATCTGGTAAAACTTCTAATATACCAGGTCCTGTTAGGATTACTTTTGATTGTCCTTTTCCACTGAAATATCTAGTTAAATCTTCGTCTCCATCTTTTACAAGTCTGCCACCTTCGAATTTGTATGTTGCTGTACCCCATACTTTTTCTCCACTATAGCTTCCTACAAATATACCGTTATCATCAACATTTTGAACTAATTCAACTAGTTCAACTTTTACACCATTTATTTTTGTTTCATCATTATCGTATTTTCCGTTTCCGACAACTGCTGAGTCATTCATTACTGTTCTATTGTCTTCATATACATATCCTGTTAGTCTTCTTGTCTCATCATCACCGTCTTCACCTGTTTTGATTACTAATTTAATATTTGGTGCTTTATCAGTATCTGGTTCTGCTCTATTTTGAACAGGATCATCTTTTGAATACTTGATATCTCCATCTGATGTTAAATCATTTTCTGTTAAGTTTCCGGCATTTGATATTGTATCTATTATTCCTGCTGTTTTATTTCCTACGCTAACATCTACTGTACTGTTATCGGCATTTAAATGTCCTGGTATTACAGCTCCTTCTGAATAATATGTTGAATATCCATTGATTTCAGCTATATTACGTTTTCCTACTGTTGTGTTTCCATTATTTAAGTCTTGATCAACTTTTACTTTGCCTGTAGCTTCATCTTTATTTACTTTGAATGTTACATACGCATACGCAAATTCTCCTGGTGCTAATCTATCATTTCCTGATGCTGATTTTATTCCTGTAATATAAAGTGAATTATATGTGTATTGTCCATTTGATAATGTTTTAGCACTTCTATCTGCAAAACTTGTATTATTGCTTACTGTTAGTTCTGCATTTTCTAGTTTTCCGCCATTTGCATTGTTTCCTACATAAGAGTTTACATAGCTTCCTGTTACATTTCCATTTTCATCATAATTATTATATGAATTTAATGAATATACTCCATTTGACCCTAATGTTCCATCAAATGTGTATTGATCTGCATCATAGTAATCTACAATTTCGTTTATAGTTGAATATAAACTTTGTGATCTATTCTTTATTGCTAATCTATATGTTACATATACTTGTAAATCCTTACTAGATGATGTTCCCGCGTCTTTTCCATTATATAAGTATTCTGATTTACGTACTTCTCTTGTATATGTGTATGAACCATTATACAATTCATCTGATGCTCTGACTTCTACATTCCAGCTTCCATCATCACTTAAATCTTTCTTAGAATAATTGTATTCATGTTTCTTACCATTTACTATAACTGTTGCTTTGTATACATCTTTTTGTAGATATAATTCTTCTTGTTGTCTTCTTGTTATTCCTAAATCTACATATCTACTTTGATCTGATTTTTTTGTATATAAATATGAATATGTTTCTCCAAGCGTTATTGTTTCTATTTCATCTGTTGGATTTTCTAGATTTTCAAGTACAAATCTATCATATACTGGATATTCCACTAATTTATTGGTTAATGGATCTGTTACATGTGTTGTTGCATCTATCATACAATCTTTGATAAATGTTATAACTCCTGCTCTATCCTTGCTTCCAACTCCTAATGATGCTAGATAACTATCTAGTTCTTGATATGCACTTTCATAAGATCCTTTTTGTGCTGCAAGTTCTACAAATTTGTTCCAAGCATCTTCATAAGTTAATGCTCCATCTCCATAAGCTATAAAGCTTCCATCATCTTTCTCAAGTTTTGCAAGTAATGCATAAGATGTATGCCATTCATTACCTACTTTGTAGTTCTGAGTTGTTGAATCTATTTTTCCAAATTTGCTGTTAAAGTTTTCTCTTGCTTCTTCCTCAGCATTTGAATATCCACCTGTTAATTGGTTCTTATAATATGTTGCTTGATATACTTGACCATTGTATGTAAATCTTACATAATATTTCATTAAAGGATTTAGCCCTTTAAAATGATATGAACCATTGCTATCTGTTACTGTTGTTCCAACTAGATTTCCATTTTTATCATATAATCTTACTAACATTCCAGCATAAGGTGTATCTTCTTCTGATCTTACTCCTGTAATATTTCCTGTTTTTACTTCTGGTAAGTCAAGCCATACATTTCCACCTAATTCCATTGATATTTCTTTTAATCCTAATTCAATATCAACTTTATCTGATGTTGTACCTACTCCTAATTTTAAGTCTTCAGTTCTCTCTGATAAACCAAATTTTAGGCTATCTGATACATAGATAAGTTCCTGGATTCTATTTGGATCTGTTATTTCTGCTGTATAACTAAATCCTGTTACATAATTTTCATATATAGGTTCTGTTCCTTGTGATGGATCATTTGGATCTTTTGGCTGAGTTCCAACTTGTCTTCTTTCTGTTGTTACTTTTGTTGATAAGATTTTTACTCCTATACTTGCTCCAAAGTTTCCATTTGCTTTTAATGTTCCTGAATTTACATAGTTCTCAGCTTTGAAATCTGATTCTTTTACATCTATTCCTGAAACATTTCCACTAAATGTTTCGCTACTTCCAACACAATATTTTACTTTTCCTGATATTTTGTTTAAGTAATATATTGTAACTTTAGGATTTATTGTTGTTATTCCATTTGTTGGTTTGAAACGAATATAAAATTCTTCTCCCCAGTTTGGAAATTGAATTGTGTTTCCGCTTTTGTCTAGGAATTCAATATCTTCTCCTTCTATTCCTGTAACTTCTGCATTTGCAAAAGCTGGATAGTTAGGATAATTTACTTTATTTATTCCTGCTAATTCATTATATAATATTGTTTTTGCTTCACTTGTTGAGCCTGATAAGTCCGCATCAACATCAACACTGTATGGTCCTACTGTATATGTTCCAGATATCTGGTCTACTAATACTTTAGAATCTTTAGTTGTTGTGTTTAATGTAATTTTATTTTGTCCTTTTAAAATTCCATAATAGAATTGTGCATATTGATTTGATCTTGCTATTAAACCATTGCTTGATGTTGGACTTGTTGTTTGTCCTGCATATGCAGCAAGAACGCCTTGGTACCCTGCTTTGTCTTTAAACTGACCTGATGCCCATATAATCTGTTGCAATGTTACACTTGAACTATCCCATGTTCCAGTTTTCATTGCTGAATAGAATGCAAATCCAATACTTGCTTCTATGTCTCTATCTTCTTCTGAATAGTTGTCTACTATACTTGATGAATCAAGTCCTAGTACGTTTTCAACATACCAGCCTTTTAGATTATCAACACAGAATAAGTTTGAATTATATTGGTATGGTTCTGCAGGAGGGTTTGAGATGCTTATACCATATACAGCTTTACTGGCAAATAATATGCCAGAAGCTATAATCATCATAAGTATAAATTTTATTTTTTTACTCTTTATCCTCATGTCTCTTTCCTTTCTTATAGAATATTATACATTTTACTAATTACATGTTTCTTTATTTCATATACTGCAAATGCTATTAATGCAAGTACACCTATTGCAATTCCTGCATAAGAAACAGCTTCTTTACCAGTTGACATTGCTATTACTGCATCTGCTGATGACATATCATCTTCTCCGTCTTGCTTGTTCCCTGCTTTTGAGTCTATATCTTCTATTCCGTATTCATTATATGATGTCTTTATCTCTGCAGTATTTCTGAATGTTCCCATGTTATCATTTGTCATTTTCTTTGATAATACAAATTTTATTTCTTTTGTTTCTCCTGGATTTATTATTGTATTTGCAAGTGTTGTACTATATGCGTTTCCGTCTTTTCCAAGATACCATTCTTTATTTAGTTCTGAATTGAATGTCATTCCTGATGGAATATAATCTACTATTTCTTTAGCATATCCCGGAATGTCTCCTTCATTTGTAACTTGTATTGTATATTCAACTAAAACTGTTGCATAATCTGTATAAGAAGTTGAAAGTTCTACTTTTGCAATTGTTTTATGATCATAGTCATAAGCTCTTGTCTTTGTTTTTGGATTAGCTACTGTTATTTTTGTGATTGTTTTACTCAATTTTAAATCAAATTTTTTCTTTGATATTAATCCTAAGTCTATATTGTAAGTATTAGCATTTGTAACTGCTATTGTATCTGTTGCAGCGACTTGTTTGTCCACGATTTTTGCTAAAACGAAGTCTGAATTTTCTGCATCTACTAATCCTTCTACATGATATGATGTTATATCATAAGTATTTTCATCATATTCTGCTACTACTATATAATTTCCTGGTTGTACATTTATAAATGTGTATTTTCCTTCATTATCTGTTACTTTTGATAATTCTTTGCCATCTACATCTTTTGCTATACTTCCTGTATCTTTATTATATAGTTTTACTGTTATTCCTTGTAGCTTTGTTTCTTCTTGTTCTTTCTTTCCGTTGTTGTTTTTGTCAAACCATGCAGTTCCACTAATCTTATATGTTCCATCTTTTGTCTCTTCATCATCTCTTGTTTGTCCATTGCCATTATTATTGCTGTTATTTTCATTGTTTGAGCTATTATCTCCAGCTGACCCTTTTGATGTTCCGATTATTTTATGTGATACTACATTTGTTTCAAATTTTGAATCATCTAATGTTACTACTGCTTTATTTTCTATTGTTTCTGTTTTACCTTTTTCTAATTTATATGGTACTGCAACTATTGTTAGTCTTGCTGTTTCTCCAGCTTTTATTGTCATTGATGTAAGTATTGTTCTTGATGCTCCATCTACTTTTTTCTCTCCATTTATGTCTTTAATTCTATATCCTTTGATTCTTAGTTCACTAGGTAATGTATCTGATACAGATACTGTTACATCTTCATTTTTGTTATTTTTTACATCTATGTAGTATTCTATTTCATCATTGTCATTCATGCTTGATTCTGAAATATTGCTTGATTGTGATACTAATATATTGTTAATTACTAAATTGTGTTTTACATCAGCAAGTGTAAGCTCTTCCATTTCATCACATTTTATTTTTGACTTTGCTTGAACTTCTACATCTTTGTTAAATTCATTTACTTTTGCATTTATAAGCAATCCATCTGTTGCTCCTGCTGCTAGTTTAGAATTTGTATATACTAATGTATTCGTTTTCTCGTTATATGTGTATGTTGTTCCTTCATTATTAGCAATTGATGTTACTTTTATTTCATTAGGAAATACTATTGTTGCTTGTATATTATTTTTTACATCAAAGTTTACATTCTTTATGTTCATATAATATGTTACAGTATCTCCTGCCTTAAGAGTCTTATTTGTCTTATCTGATGTTAAACTTGCTACTAAATATCCTTTTACTACATTTACTGTTTGACCATATACTGCTTCTTCAATTTTGTCTGCTGTTATTTTAGTTGTTACATTTAATTGTGCATTTTGTTCTGATGATGATAATATTTTTGTTACTGCTACTTTATATGAAATTGTTGTAGATTCTCCTGCTTTTATTGTAGCAATTTTTTCTGTTTTTGATTTTGTTTGTGTATCAATTTTGTATGTTTCTACACTTGACATATTAGTTGCGGTTTGGATAAATGCTAATCCTTCTGGTAATGTTGTTGTAACATTTACATTTGTTGCATTTTCTTTTCCAGTGTTTTTTACATTTATATCATATTGAATATATTGACCTTCTTGTACATTTGCTCCATCTGTAATCTTTGCTCCTGAGTTTAAGTTTGTTAAGTTCATCTCAGCTTTTACATCTGGTATTTCACCTGTTGTTACTCCTACTGATTTAGCAATTATAACATTTTGCTTTGTTCCTTCTTGTGCGTCGTTGTTGTAGTATAAAGCATATGTTGATTTTGAAGTTTGTCCATATTCAAGATTCTCTGGTAATATTACATTATAAGAATAGCTAAATCTGCTCTTATTTTTTACTATATTTTTTGCAACTATTTTGTATGATCTTGCATTTTGTGTATATGTTGTTTTCCATGATGTTCCATCTATTTTTTCGTTTACATTTTCACTGTAATATACATCTGCATCTATGCCATTTAATTTAATTGCACTTGATAACTGAGTATCTAAGTTTGAATTTAATGAATTTCCATTTACATCATTTGCATCTTTTGATGGTATATTTCCTACAATTGTAACTCCTGTGCTGTCATTTCCTAAGTTATTAACTATTGTTCCTGATAGTGTCATTTCTTTTTGTGATGTTTTTACTTGAACTTTTTGAGTTTTTTCTTCACCTTCTTGTGATGTTACTTTTGTTCCATTTACTTCTACACTATTTGTTGTAACAAATCCTGTTGGAGCTACAACATTTACTTCTTTTTCTACTTGTTTTGATTCTGCTGTTGCTTCATTTGTATATGATAATGTTACTTTTCCTTCTGATGTTGGTGCTAGATTATCAAGTCCTAAGTCAGCAACTATTCTTAATACTGTTCCTTCTGATGTTGATTGTGAACTATATACTGTTTGTGTACCATTTAATTTTAAATATATTTCATTTCCGTTTGTTGTAAATGTTACTGGCTTTAATTCATCTTCATAAATTAATTTTGCATCTTTTAATGAAATATCTTTTACTTCTTGTGGTAATGTAATTTTTAATTCTGGATTTCTGTATAATGCGTCTTCAATATTATTTGTTTCAAGTGTTGCTGTAATAACAACATCTTCATTATTTACTACTGTTGATAAATTCTTACTGCTTATGTCTATGCTTGCATTTGATGTTGGTTCTGTAAGATTAATTTCTTTATTTATTGTTTGATTTGATATTTCTTTTTCATCTTTATAAGCATATACTTTTAATATATTATCTAATATTTTTAGATTCTTGATTTCAGCTCTGCTATATGATTGCTTTCCTTTTATTGCCTTTGTAACAATAACTTTTAAGTCACCTTCTGAAACTGGTTTTGATGTTTCTAATGATATTTTTGATTCATTTATATCAATTTCAGTTTTGTCTTTATTTAATGTTCCTAATTCTTTTCCATTCTCAGCTAATATTTTTACTATTCCATCTTCACCTAATAATTGTACTAAGTTATCTTTGTTTATACTAATTTTTTTATTTACTATAGAATTATCTGCATTTGCATCACCAAATTTATATCCATCTTCTTTGATTACAATTTTATCAATTATGCTACTATATCCAATATTTAATTTATATTCTACTGAATATTGTGTATCTAGTTTGTTAGAATCGTTATCAGTATTTGTATACATATATCCTTTATTTATCTCATTTGTTCCATTTATTTCTGATTGAACAAACGAACCAATTTGTTTTGATATATCAAATTTTTCTACTGATTCTCCTTTTATCTCTTTTCCTTTTACAGTAGCTACTGCTAATATTTCTGATGTATAGTAATTGTTTTCACTTTCTTGCGCGTCATATATATATGTAATCATATAACTATCTTGAGAATTCCAGTTTACTTTTCCACTTGCTGTGTTATTTTTGTGGATAACTATTTCTCCATTTTCATATTTGTATTCTATTCCTTCTCCTGTAACAATTACTTTTTCTGGCTCTACATTATTTAGTTTTGCAACTTTTATTGTTGTTGTTTTCTCTGTAGCTGGAATTTTGTTATTTTCAATTCCTTCTTCTACTTTGAAACTTAGCATTGTCTTATGGTCATCATATTTGATAAATCTAACTAATGTCTGTTTTACTACCTCTGTTGCATTTTCTGCTGACCATTCAACATGCAATGTTAAGCTCTTTTCTATTTTTCTTTCTTTTCCCTTTTCATTTACATATATAGCATTTAAAGTTACTTTACTATCTTTGTTTAAGTCACTTAATTCAATTTGATCTTTTTTATCAAAATGAACTGTAATGCTTATGTTTGCAACTTGTCCAGCTTTTATTTCATTAAGAGTAATTTCATTTCCATTTATCTCTTTAATATTTTCATTTGTAGCATCAGACATTGTATAATTATTGTCTTTTAATGTAATTTTTGCATCTTTTAAATATCCTGATTCTGATACTTTAATGTTTAGCATTAAATTTCCTTTTTCAGTAATATCCATTGTAGATGAATATCCATTGTTTATCATGGCATTAAATTCTACGTTGCTTTCTGATGTTTTACTATCTTGTTTAATTTCATTTGCTGCATAAGAAACTGATGGTACAAAGTTTATACCAACTAACATAGCAATTATTATAATTGCAATTGTTTTGTTTAATATTTTTTGCATGATAATCCTCCTTAATTAATTTACATAAATCTAACTTCTATTATACAATGATTTTGCTGATATTTCAAGCTTTTTTATAATTTAATTGTTTGAAAATGCCTATTTTGGCGCTATTTATCTACTATATATATTAATTTACATTTTATTGTTTTTCAATATACTTATTTTTGCCTTTTTTATATGCTTTTACGGAAGGTTTATTAGCCTTATTTTATTAAATTTTTGTTACAAAAAATCTGGACAATTTTATATTTTTGTCCAGATTTTGTAATATTTTCTTATGAAAGTCTTATTTGCGTAAGCTTTATTTATTTTCTTCTTCTGTTTTCTTTATGACATTTCTTCTTATTAAGATTGCTGATACTCCAACTATTCCTAAGCTTAGTAATGATACTATTATTGCTATTACATAGTTCTTGTTTGCACCTGTAGGTACATTTATATCTACTTTTTGCGCACTATCACTATCTATTTCTGTCGGTGTTATCCATGTAATTGATTCATCTTCTGATTTTACATCTGATTGATATGCCATCTTCTGATTTCCTGCTATTGATATCTGCATTCTTCTTCCTACGCTATTTGTTGTCTCAATTACTTCTGCTAAGTTGTTGTATACTAAGTTCTTGTTATCTATTGAGCTTGATAGCATTGTTGTTAATATTAGATTTGTTTCTCTTCTTGAGTAGTTCTTTGAGCTTGATGTATCACTTTGTCTTGGTATTAACTCTCCTTGGAAGTTTCTTGTTCTTAATAATAAATTGTATGTGTCTAAATTGTCTTTATAATAACTGTTTACATAGTCGTCATCTTTGCTTGTGCTATTACCTAATAGCTCACTTGTTGTTGTTACAAGCCATTCGTTATCTTGGTAGTTCTGCTCATATTTTGCTTCATTTGATACATAATCTATTACATTTAGTACATTAGTTCTTGAAATGTTTCCTACTCCTGCATCTAATGTTTTTCCTCTATAATAAAATTGTTTGTCTAAGTAGTCTACTTCACCTATATTATCTATTGTATAATTATATGTCAATCTGATTGTTGCTCCACTCATTAACTCTTCATCCATATATGCTTGTACTAATTCTTCTTGTCTGCTCTTTACTTGTTGCATAATGTCTTGTCTTAGTCTATATGTTTTATTATTTCTAAAGTCTGATGTCTGATAATAGTAATCTTTATCTTCATAAATCTTATGTGATCCGAATGATAAGTTGTTTACTGATTGATTTGTATCAAATAGTATTCTACCATCTGCTAATTTTATTTGGATATTTGTTAAGTTCTTTGTTAATAATACTTGTGCTTCTGGTCTTTCTTCTAGTCCAAATAATAAGTCTGTAACTGAATATGGTAATTTGTCTTCGTTTCTACTTCCGTCTACTGCTACTTCTGTGTATGTTCTGTTTTTCTCGACTTCTCCTTTGATTACACCTGTCTGTGCTACCATATATGTGTTATTACATAATTCAGCTATTGTATTATGCTGGTCTGCTTTTTTGTTATTATCTGATGATGATTGAATTTCTTTATTATCATCTCTTGCTACTGTTGTTAATTTTGTTCCTGATGTCATTACTTCTGCTCTGTAGTTTTTAAGTGTTTGGCCTTGATATGTGCTATATGTTGAATTACTTCCTTTTGACCAGTTTATCTCAGCTTCTCTATATCCATATACGTCTTTTGCATCTGATACATTTTTGCCTTCTGATCCTGCTATATCATAATAATACAATTTGCTCTTGTCCATATACTGACCACCATTCCAGTTAGCTGTATATTGATTCCATGCTTTTCCATTCTTTGCATTATTATAATCATTTAATTCTTGTACATTATTAATATAGTTTTGATTATTTAAATCATTATATCCATTTATTGTGTATGAAGTGTTATAGCTTGTGTTTTGATCAACTGTAACTGTTCCACTATTTGTTGTTCCTGACTGATATGTTGTTGATTTATAGTCTTGTCCATTATATGATGTTGCGTTTAATCCATTATTTCCATCATTTAAAAGTTGATTTACTTCATTGTTTGCATCATTTATTCTTACTGTTTGTTCTGTATCACCATAAGTAAACCTTACGAAGAAGTCTCCTGGTGGCAATGAATCAAATTTATATGCTCCATTTTGCGTTCCTATATTAGTTGAATCTACCTGGAATATTCCTGGTCCTGATAGAATTACTTTTGAACTTCCTATTCCACTATAATATCTACTTGAATCATGTGATTGTACATTCCAATCTGTTCCATAAGTTACATTAGACCATACATATTCGCCTAAATATTCACCAGTCCAAAATCCTTGATTATTTACTTCTTGAACTAATTCTACTAGTTCAACCTTTACACCATTTACTTTCGTATCGTTTGATTCTGATAATCCATTTCCTACTGAGGCTGCATCTGATACTAAATTTCGTATATCTTCAAATACATATCCTGAGAAACTTCTTGTATCTCCATTATCATTTGCTTTTACTAATATTTTTATGTTTGGTGCTTTTCCAGTATCATCTTCTAGTCTATTATTCCAAGATTCTGTTTTTGAATATTTTATATTACCATTTGCGTCTAAGTCATTTGGTCTTAAGCTTCCTGGGTTTGAGTCTACGTCTATAACTCCGGCTTTACTTCCATTGTTATAATATGTAGAATATCCATTTATTTCTGCAATATTTCTATTTCCTATTCCTTCTTGAGGATTGTTATAATTTGAGTCAAATGTCTCATTTATTATTACTTTTCCTGTTTTAGGATCTGTATTGACTTTAAATGTGATATACACATAAGTCATCTCTCCTGGTGATAGTCTATCACTACCACTAGCATTTTTTATAGGACTTCCATTGCATGTTAAATATAATGCTCCATAATTACATGTTCCTATTATGTTATATCCTGTTGATCCGTAAATTGAACCTCTATCTACTCGTAAATCATATAACTTGTTACCACTTGAATTTCCTATATAAGTTCCATTTTTGATTATTTCGTAACCTTCATCATAGGTATATGCATAGGTATCAAAATAATCTACTATTTCATTTACACTTGTATATATTGACTGTGATTGATTTTTTACAGCTATTCTATATGTTACAAAGGCTTGTAAGTTCTTTGCATCTGTTGTTCCTACACTTGAGCCATCATATAGATATTCTGATTTACGTACGTTTCTTGTGTATGTGTTAACTCCATTGTAGTTATCGTTATTGGCCATCATATAACTATCACCTTGGCTATTTGCACTATATTCATAGTCTCCTCTTGATGTATTTACTATCCAGTTTCCACTTGAGTCTGTTTCTGATGTCTTTTTATTGTATTTGTATACATGTTCCTTACCATTTACTAATACGATTGCTGTGTATACATCTTTTGATAACCATAAGTCTGCTACTTGGCGTAGTTTTACACCAAAGTCTACATTTCTACTTTGATCAGATACTTGAGTATATAAATATGTATATACTGTTCCAACTGAATATGTTGGCTGACCTCCTAGTGGCGAGTCTAAGTCATCTAATACGAACTGATTCTGTTTTGGATACGATAATGTCTTGCTCTTAATTAGTGTATCCATCATATAACTCCATACAGAGTTTATTTCTCCACCAGCAACTCCTATGCTACTTAGTCTACTGTAAAATTCGCCTTGTTTGTCTGCATATATAGGTCTAATGCCTAAACTATAGTATGTATTATCCATTGATGATTTTCCACTTCTATCATAGTTATGATTGTCTGTGCAAATCTCTTTTAATATCATTAATGCATCATAATACCTAAATGATCCTTGGTTTGTACCTTCATTTGAGTATTGTATATAATTGTCACTACTATTTACCAGCTTTGTGTACAATCCGTAAGCTTTCTTGCCTGAGTAGTTACTTGGTGATGTATCTATTGTATCAAATTTATCATTAAAATTTGATCTTTCTGAACCATCATACAGACTTTCTGATGCTGTTGAATATCCTCCACTTAAATTATCAGAATACTTAGTATTCTCAAACCTCATTCCATCATAGGTAAATACTACATAGTATTTATGCATTGGATTTAGGTTCTTAAATCCGTACTGACCTGAGCTATTAGTTAAACAGCTTGCTACTCTATTATTTTTAGTAGCATCCCATAATTCAACTTGCATTCCTGCATAGTTTAATGAGTTTCCCCCGTTTCTTACTCCTGTTCCATCATCTCCTGTTTTGATTCCAGCAAGTTCTTGCCATGCATTTCCACCAATATACATATTGACTTTTCTGCTTCCTAAGACTACTTGCTCTAAGCCTAAGTTTCCTCCTGATACAGTAATATCTAATGTTGCACTTCTATATCCTGTTGGTGTATCAAATACAACAGCTGGCTGAATTTTGCTTGTGTCTTCATCTATTGTAACATCGGCGATTCTACAACCCCAATTTACATAGTTCTTTACATAATCAATTCCATAATTCCATGCTTCATCCTCACTGCTGAAATCACTTCTTAATGTATTATCACTCATACCATCTATATGTAAAGTTACACTATATGTAATTGTTTCTGTTTCAAAAGTATAATCCCTTACATCAAATCCTTGTCTTCTCCATGAATCAGCTTCCGATTTTTGTGTAGTTCTCATTCCAGTACCAGGAACAGTCCATCCCGGTTCTGTTGACGTTGATTTATGTTGCTCGACTTTTAAGTACATATTAGCTTCTTCATAAAAATTATACCTATAATAAAATCCTCCATGTCCATATACATCGACTTTCATTGAGTGTGCATCCCAATTTATACCTTTATCAGTAAAGGTTGTTGCAAGTGATCCTTCAACCATTATTTCATAATAATTAGTCCAGTGCCATGCAGAGTTAACTGTTTCACCTCTTTTTATTGTAACTCCATCTGTATTCCAGAAATGATGATTTCCAACCCAATCCCAGCTGCCGTCCATATATGATTTGCTTCTAAATGCATCTTCTAATAGTTTTTGATTATCATCAAACATCTTATATGTTATATGTGTAGATTTATATTTATATGCATTTCCTTTAAATTTCTTCATATATGTAACTTTTATGTTTGGTTTTATTTCTGCTACATCTTCGTCCACACTTGACTGATAACGAATATAAAATTTTTCTCCAAATTTAGGGAAATTTCCCTGAATAGGATTTCCTGAGCTATCAAGAACTGTTATTTCTACATTATCTCTTTTACTTCCATCTCTATATGTTATTGTTGCTTTACATGTTCCATTTGCAAATCTATTTGCTTCAGTTTCTCCTGAATTGATTCCTATAATTTCTTGCCATACTAGAGTTCCTATTGATTCACTTCCAGCATTACATGCAACTGATTGATTAGTTATTGTTGCTGTATATGGACCCTGTACATAAGTAGCTGCTCCTTGATCAACTAATACTTTTATATCTTTTGTTTCATCTGTTGTAGGTGTACACTTTAGTCCTAGCGATTCTGAGCCATCTAATCCTCTATATACGAAGTTAGCAAATTGTTGTGCTCTACCTGTTATTCCTCCTGAATTATTGCTAATAGTGTATTTTGTATCTACTGCAACTAAGTTACTGCTATTCCATTGCCATGATGACCATACGATCTGTTGCAATGTTGCTCCTCTTGCACCTTGCCATCTAGCATAAGCAATAGATTGTACCATTGGTGCACTTCCAGCAGATGTATATGTATTTGCCTGATGTGCATTGGCCCAGCCACCATCTGGAAGATATAATCCATTATCAGAATATGAGCCATTTTTTCTTACCAAAGACCATCCATGTCCTGCACAATATACGTCTCCAAAATTGTACATTTCCTTCATGTTAGCACCATACAAATTTCCTATTGTAGGAAGTCCTGGTGCTGCTACATCTGTAGTTTGCAAATTATATGCGGAGGTTTGTACGCTTGTATCTATATCCAATGATGTTTGAGTTACTATAATTATACACATTGCTAGAATTATTGTTACCAACATACATTTAGCTATTTTTTTCATTTAAACCTCCTTATTATTTTTAAATCTTTATTATTTTTTTGTTTACTACATATATAACTGCTAATATCATTCCAATTATTATTGCAGAATATATTATCATTTTGGCTACATTTACTTTTGAATGTATTACTAAGTCTGATATTGATTCTGTATCTTGTATTATTCCTGATTTTACATTTAATTTTTTTACATTATACGAATCATTTACCTGTTTTAATCCTGCTGTATTGTGGATTATTCCTAATTCATTATTTGTTATATGTTTTGTAAATATTATCTTTAGTTCTTTGCTTTCTCCTGCATCAATTATTTCATTTGCTATGCTTGTGTTTACTACTTCTGAATTATTTACTTTATACCAATCCTGATTTAGTTCTGATCTAAATTCCATTCCACTTGGTATATAATCAACTACTGATTTTGCGTATCCTGCAACATTTCCAGTATTCTTAACTGTTATCGTATATTCTACTATGATATTGCTATTTTCTAGCTTTTTCTTATTTAATTCAACAGAAGTAATATCTCCTTCAAATACCTGACTTTTCTTATCTTTATATACAACTGTTAATTTTGAGACCTTGCTTTCTACATTTATTTCTAACTTTTGTTTATCTCGTAGCCCTAAATTAACATTATATTGATTTTCATTATCTATATCGATTGCATCTGTTGCTGCAATACTTTGTCCATCAATTATTGTTTCTATAAAGTCTGAGTTTAAACTATCTTCAACGTCATCTTTTTTATATTCTGTAATTTCGAACTGATCTTTATCATAACTTGCATATACAATATATGTATCATTTTCTAGATTTTCAAATCGATATTCTCCATTTTCATTTGTAGTAACTGTTAATGGATTTCCATTTACGTCTTGTACTTTATTTCCTGTTGTTTTACTGATTAGTCCAACTGATACTCCATTTATTCCTTTTTCTAAAGTATCTCTTTTTCCATTTGAATTTTCGTCATACCACACATTTCCATAAATTGAATATGTCGGCTTTTTTGTTATTTCTGATGCATCATCTGATTGTCTTGATGAGTTTATTGTTGTTTTTATTTCATCAAAATATAATGGAATTTCATTTACATATGCCATTGGTTCATTAGTTATTTCTATACTCTTTCCAGGTTCTACTGGATGTATATTCATTACTAATGTTATCGTAATTTCTGTTCCTGCCTTTACTTCTTCTTGTACTGCAATTCCAGAACTCATTGAATTGTATTCTTTTACAACTCCTGCATTTGATACAATATACTTAGTTAAAGCTACTTCTGTAGGTAATGTATCTCCTATTCTAATTGTTGCATCTTTATATGAATTGTTTTTTACTGTTATGTAATATTCTAATTGATTATTATCTGATAACGCTCCTTGAATATTACTTGTTATACTTGCTTCAAATCCTTTTACATCATCAATGCTTATTACTGATTTATCTGATTTTACCTCTTTATCATATTCATCATAAGTTGCTACTGCCTGCATTTCTATTTTTTCATTAGGTGTTTCTGATGATGTAACTTTGGCTTTAAATTCAAGATATTTTACATATTGCAATTCATCTAATTTATATGTTAATGTACGTGTGTCTTTATTATAATCCCATCCATCATAGTTACTTAAAGTAATACTTTTGGGAATATTTATTGATATTTGCACATTATGTATTGTTTCTCCTTTGTTGTTATCAAGTAATAATGTGTATGCTATATCACTTCCTATTGCTGCTGATTTATCTGAATTATCATCTGTTAGTTCCAATGATAATTGTCCATCTAATATTTTATTAGACATTGAAGCTGTGCTTTCTTCATCTGCATTATCAGCTACTACTTTTACTCTTAAATCCTGGCTTTGATCATTACTAGATTTGAATGGTGCTATTATATCTATTGTATATTCTTTTGTTTCCCCTGCTGCGATACTAGATAGTTTCTCTGTCTTTTCTTTTGTATTCCAATCATAGTAAGTATTATACCAGCCACCTTCTTCAACATATTCTCTAACGTAAATTCCAGAATCTTCTGGTATTATTACTGTTGATTCAACATTTTCTGCGGTCTTTTTTCCCGTATTAGTTATTGATATTGTGTATATTACTCTTTCTCTTGATATAATTCCATCTTCTGAAGTAATTTCTTCTCCTGTTTTATAATCTGATGCAGTTATTTTTGTTTGTATAACTGGCACATTGTCCGTTTCTATTGATACTGTTTTTGAAACAATCTTTGCTTGGTTTCCTTCATCATTGTTATATATAATTGCATATTGTGATTTTGCTTCCATCTCATAATCAAGATTTTTTGGAACTATTGCTTTATATTCAAAAGATATGCTTTGTCCATGTTCTACATTGCTATTTAATACTATTAAATATGATTTACTTGTATCTTTTGCTTCAGTAGTCCAGCCATTGCTCTCATTTGAAAGATTACTATCTGCATTTCCATTATCACTATAATATACTGTTGCATTTTGAACATTTATTAGAGATGATAATTTCATGTCGAATTTGCTTTGTAATGATTGTCCATCACTTAATGAAGTTTCATTTGTACTTGGCACTCTTCCTAATATCTGAACTCCTGAAGTTGCTTGTTCTTGATTACTAATTATTGTTCCACCAAGTGTTACTTCTTTTTCTTTATCGTTTGCGGCTACTTCTAATTTGTCATCTGACTGTAGAGCATAGGCCTGTTTTTTTCCTAACTCTGCTCTATTTACATTGATAAAACCATCTGGTGCTACTACTTTTATAGGAGTAGTTACTGTTTTGATACTTTTGTCTTCTTCATTTGAATATTCTAATACAACGTTTTCGTTTGATGATACACTTAGTTGATTTAATGTTAGATTTGCTACTATTCTTATTACTGCACCTTTTGCAGTTGGTATGTTACTATACTGAGTTTGAGTTCCTTTCATTTCTAAGATTATCTCATTTCCATTTGTTTCAAATCTAGTTGGTTGTAGCTCTTCTTCATATATTAGTTTTGCATCTTTTAGTTCAATATTAGTTACTTGTGATGGCATTTTTATTCTTATTTTAGGTTGTGTATATAACATATCATCAATGCTATCTTTTTCAAGTGTTGTTGTTATTATTACATCTTCATTTTTTGCAGCCGTTGATAATTCTTCTTTATTTACCTGTATAGTTGCATTTGAAGTTGGTTCTATTAATTTTATTTGTTTTTTTACAATATTACTTGATATGATATTGTCTTGTAACGTTCCTTCTATTCTTATATCATTTTGTATTGATATTGCATTTTTTATTTCTTCTTTTGTGTAATTTTTTTCAGTATTTATTGACTTCTCTATTTTAAATGTTATATTTCCTTCTGATATAGGATTACTTGTTTCCATTTTTATACCATAAGAACTTATTTCAGCTTCTGTATTATCTTTATCTAATCTAGCTATCTCTATATCTTTTGAATCAAATATTTGTATATATCCTTCTTCTCCAAGAATACTTGTTATTTCGTCTTTAGATACACTTACTTTTTTATCTAATATTGATGAGTCTGTCTGAAATTCTTTTACTTTTATTTTATCTAATAGTTCAGAATATCCAACATTTACGCTGTATTCTACACTATAATTTGTTTCTATTTTTTCTTCTCTATGTAAATTTGTATATAAATATCCTTTACTTAGCTCATCTATTCCATTTACATTTGTTTCTAATAGATTTCCAATTTGCTCTTTTAATTGATATTCATTTTCTTTAACTATTTCATTTATCGTTTTTCCATTTACAAATGTAACTGTTTCATTTATGTCTTGCTTTATTTTTGTATCATTTACTTGATTATCATATACATAAGTTACTATATATTCTTCTTTTGTTGTCCAATCAATTTGTTCTGCTTCGTCTTGTTTTTTTGTAATTTTTAATACATTGTCTTGATAATTATATTGTATATTTTCTCCTGTTACTATTACTTTAGCTGGTTGTTTTCCATCTAATTCTGGAACAGCTATTGTATATTCTCTTGACATTACTGGCATAACATCATTTGTTATTGCATCTGTTACTTTAAAGCTTATTAATGTTTTGTCCTCATATTTTAGATATCTTTGTACTTGCTGCTCAATATTTCCTTGTGCTTCTGCATCCCAACTTAAGTTTTCTCGTACTTCTTTAGTTATTGATTCTTCTTTTCCTTGAGCATTTATATATGTTGCTTCTAATTTTACATTGCTTTCTCTATTAAAATAGTCTACATTTATTTTTTCATTTTTTTCAAATGTTACAGGTATATTTAATGTAACTTTTTCCCCTGCTTCTATTTGTGCTAGTTCTATTTTATTGTCTTCTATAGATTTTATATTGTCGTTTTCTATTTTTTCAATTTTATAATTGTTGTTTTCAAATACTATTTTAGCTGATTTTAGATATCCTTCATTTTTTACATCTAATTCTATATCTATGGTTGTGCCTTTTTGTATATCTGCTGTGTATGAATGTCCATTTTGAATTGTTGCATCAAATGTAACATTTTCTATATTGGTTACATTATCTTGTTCTATTATGCTATTTGCAAAAACAGGCGCAGAAATACTAGACAACATTACTATTAATGTTAGGCCAGATACAAATTTATTGATTTTCTGCTTTATCATACACTTTTCTCCTTTTCTCTTTTGGATTTATACATAGTATAACTATACAAATTTTTTTTAAGTCTTTCAAGTGTATTTATATTGATTTTAAGCCATTTTTAAGCATTTAATTTTACGGAAATTCAAGTAAAAAAACTTTTGTTAAATTTTTATTACAAAATTGTAACATTTTATTTAGTGTTACATATAATATTATAGTTAGAAATAGAGCTTGCGTAAGTATCAAGCTTTGTAATATTGGGAGGCTATTATGAATGATAATGATATGAATGAAATGTTTAATAAAGCTAAGGAAATGTTAGCTAACAATCAGGTCCCTGATGAGTTTAAGTCTATTGTTTCAAATTTTCAAAAAAGTAACTCCAATAATAATTACAACCCAAATCCTAAGCAGACTAATAATAATCAAAAAAATTATAATACATATTCACAAATGAATAACAGGCAAACTAGTTCTTCTAATTCTAATAATTCAATGCCTGATATAGATATGGCTACTTTAATGAAAATGCAAAGTATTATGTCTAAAATGAAAAGCTCTGATAATGATGATATGAGCAGACTTTTACTTTCTCTAAAACCATATCTTCGTGATGAAAAGAAAGATAAAATTGATGAATATATTAAATTAATTAAAATGGGTAGACTAACCCAAGTTATTGAGTCTCTTGGTGGTGATAAACATTGAATTTAAGCAGTTTTCTTCCTTTAGATTCTAATGGAGAATTACATATACTAGGTTTTAAATTTCATACTGATGATTTGCTTATTATGGCTCTACTATATTTCATGTACGTTCAAGATGTTCATGATAAATATTTGTTTATTGCCTTAATTTTGCTATTAATAAATTAAATAAAGTTCAATTGCTATTACTCACAATTGAACTTTATTTTTATTCCATTTCTATTTCATTATTTTCATTTACATACGCATATGAATATGCCTCAGTGCTAATTTCATCTCTTGTTCTTTCTTTTATTATTGTTGCTATTCGTATTTGTGGAGAGTCTATCATGTGTGCAGCTATTATTGCCTTTTCGTTTCCCTTTGCACCTGCATGAGCCATTCCCCTAAGGTTTCCTAGCACAATTATATTGTCTTCTGCTATTACTTCTGCTCCACCATTTACGTCTCCTAATACTACTATGCTCCCTTCAAATTCCAGCTTTTGTCCTGATCTTACTGATGATTTATAGAATTTTGTTTCTGATGTTGCTATCTCTTTTCTAAAATTCTTTTTTATTCCATGTAAGCCTAAACTACGAGGACTGTCAAATTCAACATTTATTTTTAATGTTTTTTCTATTAAATGCTGAATTTCGTCTATTTCAGATGTTTTTAATATTTTCCCCGTAACTAATATTGGTGTCTTTTCTTCTTTATAAAATTTTTTTAGTTCTTGTACTTTTGTCTTTAATTCTGACAATATTTCATTTCTTGTTGCTTCATCTTTTATTTTTATTACTATATAATCTGGTCTGAAAAATACACTCATGCAGTTTGTCATTTCTTTTCCTCCCTTGGTACGTATATTCGTGCTTTTACTTTTTTCTTGTGTTTATATAATAATATCTTTATCTTATTTGTTGCATATCACTTGTGGCGGTTGTATCTTCTGTTATTTGTGATGCATTCATTCCTAAATACTGTGCAAATATTTCTCTTGCTATTGGTGCTGTGTAACCACCATGTTGTCCATTTTTTACATATACTGCTACAGCTATTTCTGGATCATTAAATGGTGCAAAGCCAATAAACCACGCATTCGCATTTCCCGAATTGTCATTAGATGCTGATCCTGTTTTTCCTCCTACTTCTATATTGAAGTCTTTGAAATAACTATATGCTGTTCCTCCATCATCACTTGTAACACCTTTCATTCCTTGACGAATTGCAGCAATTGTATCTGAACTTAATGATAAATCAGAACCACTATTTCCACTAACTCCTAATGCCTCATTAACATAGCTCTCTATTTCATTTCTTGATACTTGAGTTCCATCAGGATTGTTTATTGATTTTACTATTGTTAGTTCTATATTTTTTCCACCATTAGCTAACATTGCTGTATATTTTGCCATTTGTATCGGTGTAAAATCATTGTATAACTGACCAATCGCTGTTTGTACTGTTTTTCCACCTGTCCATACATCACCGCTTGGCATTGAATTAGGTGATGATAATGTTCCTGTTATTTCATCTGGTAATTCAAGCCCTGTTTTTTGTCCTAGTCCAAATGCTCTGGCTACTTCTGTTATTTTATCTATTCCAGCTCTTCTTCCTACATCATAGAAAAAGAAGTTACATGAATGCTCTATAGCTTGTACTACATTTAATGCACCATGCCCTGATTTATTCCAGCAATATGGCTGATAATCTTTATAATATGTGTATTTTCCTGTACAATAAACTCTTGAATTTAAATCAATAACTCCACTCTCTAGTCCTGCTATTGCAGTTACTAACTTAAATGTTGAACCTGGTGCTGATTGGTCTGCTATTGCTTTGTTTACAAGTGGATGTCTATCGTCATTTAGATAACTATCCCAATTTGCTTGACTGATTCCATCTGTAAATAATGATGGATTGTAATTAGGATAACTTGCCATTGCCAGGATTTCTCCTGTCTTTACATTTATTACAACAGCTGCTCCTTCTTTTGCTTCTTTTTCTTTTGATCTTCTCTTACTTTGAATTGATGCAATACCTTTTGCTAAAGCATCTTCAGTCGATTTCTGTAAATCAGCATCTATTGTTAGTACTACGTCACTTCCACTTACGGCTTCCTCTGATATGTATTCGTCTGTTACAACTCCATCTACTGACATGTCTATTTGCTTTGTTCCGTCTTTGCCTTTTAGATATTTTTCAAATACTCTTTCTATTCCTGTTTTTCCTATTATATCATTTTGATTATACCCTGTATTATTTTCTAACTCACTTTTTGATATTGGTCCTACATATCCTAAAATGTGAGAAGCTAATTCTACATAAGGATAACTTACTATTGGTTTCACATATGTGCTAACTCCTGGGAAGCTTGAACCCATTTCGTTGAATTTTGCATAGCTTGCATTACTTATATTGCTAGCAATTTGCACTGAACGTGTATTACTATAGCCATTTTTAGCTATTAAATATCTTAATGCTATTATTTTACGTGCATCTTGAACGTTGTCGGTTGATATTTTATATTTTTCTTTATAGTAATTAAAACATGCCTCTGCATCATAACTATCATCTATTTCATTACTTTTTTTCCATGAGCTTATGTCTATATCTTTAAAAGCATATGGTTCAACTGTAATTGGAAAATTATCTGTATATTTGTCTCCATTTTCCTCTAGAGTCTGCGCTATTAGTAAAAGCGTATTATTTAATGTTTCATTATCTATTTTCGTTTTATATAATTCCACATTATATTGCATTGTTGTGGATACTAATTTGTTTCCACTACTATCTAGTAAATTTCCTCTCGCTGCTGTAATCGTTTTTTCCCTAGTTAATCGTGTATTTGATATCTGCCTATATTCTTCACCATTTATAATTTGAAGATTAAATAGTGTCACTAGTAATACTATTCCAATTATATATACTATTGCTATTAGTATATTGAATCGTATCTTGCTATTTTTCTTGGATTCCATTTAACCTCCTTTTAAAAATATCTTGTTAATATCTTGTTTCCTTTATATATACTTTCTATGTAATATCCTAATTTTCGTATTCCTGGATACAATATCATTACTATTAATATATTGAATATTGTTTCCACTGTAAGTATTATCAAAAATGGAATCATTTCTATCTCAACACTATATTTTAATATGTTTACTACATACATTCCTATTTCATATAATATCGTACTTCCACCTGACATTAGTATTATTGCAAGTCTACTTTCTTTGGAAAAGTTTTTGTCAAAATATTCTCCTAATAGTCCTACTATTCCTAAAAATAGTCCTGTATATCCAACACTTTTTCCTATTAGAAAGTCTAATATTATGCCGATTATTAAGCCACTTATTCCTCCTAATTTTTTCCCAGCAAATAGCCCTATAAATAATACTAATATTATGAACAGATTTGGTTGTATTCCACGTATTGTAAACCATGAAAAGAAGTTAATTTGAAGAAAATATACTATTAAGAACAGACCTATTATTATAATTATTGTCTTAATTTTTTTATTCATTTTATTCCTTTCATCTATTGATTTGTTATTACTAATACTGTTTCTAGTTTTGAAAAATCTGTTGCTGGTGTTACTACTGCATATCTATCTAATTCGTTTTTTGTATTTACTACTTCAGATATTGTTCCTATTAGTATTCCTTTTGGGAATATTCCACCTAATCCTGATGTAACTACTTCATCTCCTTGTAATACGCTTGTATTTACTGGTATTGAGATTGCTTTTAACGACTGTGTATCTGTCAAAGTTCCCTTTAATAATATACTGTCTGTAACTGTTGAAATTGAAGCACTCACTGTGCTAGCAGTATCGATTATTGTCTGTACTTTCGCTGTTTTTTCTGTTACTGAAATTACTTTTCCAACTAATCCTGATTCAGAAATTACTGGCATATCTACCTTGACACCGTCATTTTCTCCTGAATTTATTACTACTATTTTGTCGTAATTACTGTAACTTCTTTCTATTACATTTGCAGGCACTGTTGTATATTCTGAATATTTATTTTTTAGATTTACATATTCTTTTAGTGTATTATTTTCTGATTTTAATACTTCTAGCTCTCTAATTGATTCTTGTAATTTGCTATTTTTCTCTCGCAAGCTTGCATTCTCTTCTTTTAAGCTAGCTATATCACTTATCTCTTGTTCGTTACTAGTTAATTTATTTTTTAAATAAACAAAACCGTTCTGAAATGGCATAAATAAATTGCTTATTACTGTTTGTGCTGTTTTCATTTGTCCAGTTCCAATGTTTGATATTATAACTACTACAATTAGTACAACAACTGTTATGATAATTCCTATCATACTCGTTTTTTTGTTTCTCATTTATGCCCTCCATTGTTTTCGATTAACTATTACTGGTCTCATTTTTTCAAAGTTTTCTAGTGTTTTTCCAGCACCTATTGCTACACATTCAAGTGGACTATCTGCTATATATGTTTTTATTCCTGTCCTTTGTGCTATTAGATTATCTAAATTACGTATTAAAGCTCCTCCTCCTGCTAAATATATTCCATTTTGCATTATATCAGATGCAAGCTCTGGCGGAGTTACTGATAAAGTATTTATTACAGCCTCAATTATTTCATTTATTGGCCTTTGCATTGCTAGTTCTATTTCTTTTGATGATATGTTTATATTTTTAGGAAGTCCAACATCTATATCTCTTCCTCTTATTTCTTTTGTTATCTCACTTACTAAAGGCATTGCACAACCTAGCTCTATTTTAAGGTTTTCTGCTTGTGCTAGTCCTATTACTATATTTTCATGCTTTTTTAAGTAATCTACTATTGCTTCATCTATAGCATTTCCTGCTACTTTTATTGACGTGCTACATACAATTCCTCCAAGTGATATTACTGCTACTTCCGTTGTTCCACCACCTATATCTATTATTAATTTTCCATTTGGCTCTAGCACATTAATTCCTGCACCTATTGCTGAAGCCATTGGCTCATCTAGTAAATATACTTCTTTTGCTCCTGCCTGCAAGAAAGCTTCTTGCACTGCCCTTTCTTCTACTTCTGTTATTCCTGATGGAACTCCTACTACTATTCTTGGCTTTCCTACATTGTATTTCTGGCAAACTTTTCGTAGCATGTTTTTTAACATTAAACCTGTAGCTGTAAAATCTGCTATTACACCATCTTTCATTGGTCTTACTGCTCTTATATTTTCCGGAGTTCTTCCAAGCATTTCTTTGGCTTCTTTACCTGTAGCAACAATTTCTGATGTCACTTGATCTATCGCAACTACAGATGGCTCTCGAAGTACTATTCCCTTACCTTTTAGTGTTATTAAAATATTAGCTGTTCCTAAATCTATTCCAATATCTTTTGAGCTAAAATCCAGTAGCTTCATCACATATCCTTTCTCATTAATTGTTTGCTTACACTTTTGTTATTTTTAATTTAATCGACCCATAATGCTGGTATAATTTCCATCACCAATTGTAATATGGTCTAGCATTTTTATCCCTAATAAATTTGATACTTCTAAAATTCTATTAGTAATTTCGTAATCTTGTTTACTTGGTTCTGAATCACCTGATGGATGATTATGTACTAATATGAATTTTTTTGCTCTTAGTCTAAATATCTCTGTCATCAAATTATTTATTGATAGATTAGCACAATCTATCTCTCCTCTTGCCAGATCTATGAGATTTATAATCTTGTTTTTTGAATTTAATATTATTAATTTAATAACTTCTACCTTCTCAAGTTTATATTCTGGCATTAATAATTCATATACATCTTTGGGAGTTTTTATTAATATATTCCCATTTTTATGAGAATATATTCTTCGAGCTATCTCTCCTATGGCTTTTAATTGTATTGCTTTTACTTTTCCTATTCCTTTTATTTCTTTAAGTTCTTCTAATGAAATATTTCCAATACCTTTTATCGAGCCTGCTTTTGACAATAATTGATTAGCAATTTCTAATGAATTTGCTCCCTTGGTTCCTGTTTTTATTATTATTGCCAATAATTCACCATCTGATAACTTATCTTCTCCATTTTTTTCTAATTTTTCATAAGGTCTTTCCGTCTTAGGTAATTGTTTTATTTTTATAGGCATACTTCCCTTTCTGCCCCCAAAACTATCTAACTAAAATTTTCTATATATAAATATTGCAATTATTATTCCTACAATACTTGATATATTTATTTTAAACATTAATCCTAATGTTAATTTTACTACTCCTAAATCTAATATTACTGGCTCTGCTATTCCAAATTGTTGTCCATATCCTAACCAGGTAAGCCATGATACGCCTGCGGTTAGCTCTCCTATAAGTCCTCCAATTACTAATCCGCATAATATAAATATAATTAATACTAATGAACCTTTTTCTCTTACTGCCATTTTTATTCGATTTCCTTTCTCTCTTGTATAAAATTTCCTTACGGAAATGTACATTTTTTTCACATAAGTATTATATATGTATTTGGATTTTTTTTCAAGATATTTTAGTAAAAAGTATTTATTTTTTGCTAAAGATATGTTATGATATAAAAAGTAAGGAGGATTTAAATGACTTTTAAAAAGCTTAGTGATAATAAATTGAAGATAATTTTATCTGCCGATGATTTACCAAATGATGGTGACTTTGATGAATTTATGTCTGATTCATCTCGTGCAAAAGATACTTTTATTAATATTCTTGAAAAAGCTTATGACGAAGTAGGCTTTAATGCTCAAGATTGCAAAGTTAAGATTGATGCCGCAGTCCTTCATAATGGTACATTTGCCATTACGGTTACAAAACTTCTTAAGTTAAAAAATGTTAGCAAGCCTGTTAGACCTGTTAAAGTAGCTAAAAAAGTAGAAGAAGATACTCATTGTGCAGTTTATGCTTTTAAAAATTTCGAAGACATTTGTGTTTTTGCAAAATTTCTAAGACAATCAAAAATTGTTTATTTGCGTGCATTAGCATCTTCTATTAAATTATACTTCTATAATAACTGCTACTACCTTACATTGTCTGGTATAAATAATGTATATAAACATATTTCTAGGTTCTACAGTTCTATTACGGAATTTTCAAGATATTGTTCTGGAGATCCTTTATATATTATACAATTAGAAGAAAAAGGTAAACTTATACTTGGAAACAACGCTTTAAATAGTTGTCAAAAGTATTTTAAATAGTAAAAATGGATGTGTACAAACACATCCATTTTTTATTCTAGTATTTCTAATCCTGCAAATTTCGCCATTAATCTCTTATGTCCTGCTTTTTCAAATTCTATATCAACTTTAGCATCATCTTCTTCTCTTTCTATTTTAGTTATTACTCCTTTACCAAATTTCTTATGATATATTCTTTGTCCTACTTTATATTGATTTATATCAACTGTACTTGTTTTCTTTGATTGTATATTAGCAAGAAAACTTTCTGCGCTTCTGCCAAAGGCTGATTTTGGTATACTGTTAGTTACGTCTTCTTCTGATATCTTGTATGTAGTCACTTTGCTTCCCCATGTGCCAGAGTTTGTTCCGTAACTATTCCTACGTCCATAGCTCCAATCAGTATCTGTATCATCAAAATCATCCTTTTTCTTCTGATTCATTGCATCTTCATATCCTTCTAGCAAGTCTTTAGGTATTTCTTTCAAAAAGCGAGATGGTGGATTATAACTTGTTGATCCAAATATCGTTCTTCTTTTTGCAAATGTAAGGAATAAATCCTGTTTTGCTCTTGTTATTCCAACATAGAATAATCGTCTCTCTTCTTCTATATCCGCAGGATTATCCATTGATTTATACCCTGGGAATATACCTTCTTCCATTCCTACTAAAAATACTACTGGATATTCCAATCCTTTTGCACTATGTAGTGTCATCAATGTAACCATATCATTTGTTTCTTCTAATTGGTCTGTATCACTTGATAATGATATACTATTTAAGAATTCATTTAAAGATTTATCAACTGCTTCTTTCTCAAATTCATTTGCAACTGTTAAAAATTCCTCTAAGTTTTGAATTCTTGTTTCTGCTTCTACAGTATTTTCATCTTTTAAACTTTGTGTATATCCTGTTTTGTTTAATGTTTGCGTAATCAATTCGGAAACAGGCAATTCAAGACTTTTTAATTCTTCTATAGTATCAACAAAACTTCTAGTATTATTGTATATTCTTGGAATATATTTGTCTGATTGCTTTATAACTTCATACATTGATATTCCTTCTTGATTAGCTATTTCTCTAATGTTGTCTAAGCTTGTCTTTCCTATTCCTCTTTTAGGTTCATTTATTATTCTCTCTAATGATAAATTATCAGATTGATTTGATATTAATCGCAAATATGCAATTGTGTCTTTTATTTCTTTTCTTTCATAGAATTTTAAGCCACCTACAATTTTATACGGAATATCTTCTATTCTTAGTTTATCTTCTATTGCTCTTGATTGCGAGTTCATTCTGTATAAAACTACAAAGTCTGAATACTTGAAATATTCTTCCCTTTTTAATCTACGTATCTGCTCTATTACAAAATTTGCTTCTACATACTCATCATCTCCGCAAAAAATTGCTGGCAATGCTCCTTCTTCATTTTGAGTCCATAGTTTCTTTTCATATTTGTTTTCATTATGTTTTATTACAGCATTTGCAGCTTTTAGGATATTTCCTGTACAACGATAATTCTGCTCTAACTTTATTATTTTAGTTCCTGGGAAATCTTTCTCAAAATTTAAAATATTAGATATATCAGCACCTCTAAATCCATATATTCCCTGGTCATTATCTCCTACTGCAGTTACATTTCCATATCTTGAAGCTAATATAGATACCAAAGTAAATTGTGCTTTGTTGGTATCTTGGTACTCATCTACTAAAATATATCTAAATTTTTCAGAATAATATTCCAATACATCTGGATTGTCTGTTAATATTTTTATCGTAAAATTTATTATATCATCAAAATCAACGGCATTATTTTCCTTTAACCTTTTTTGATATAGTGTGTACACCTTCCCAATGATTTCTTTTCTATACTCTCCTTCGTATTTATGGCAGTATTGAGTTGGTTCTAACATATCATTTTTTGCATTACTAATTTCTGCTAAAACCGATTTCTCTGTAAATAATTTATTATCTATATTTAATTCTTTTAAGCAATTTTTTATAAGAGTCTTTTGATCTGATGTATCAAATATTACAAATGATGTGTCAAATCCTAATCTATCAATAAATTTTCTTAATATTCTAACACAAATAGAGTGGAATGTTCCAAGCCATATATCATTTGTAGCTTCTCCAACTAATTTCTGCACTCTTTCTTTCATTTCATTTGCTGCTTTGTTAGTAAATGTTATAGCCAATATATTCCATGGCTTTACTTGTTTTTCTTGCATCAAATATGCTATCTTATATGTTAATACTTTTGTCTTTCCACTTCCAGCACCTGCTATTACTAAGCATGGTCCTTCCGTATTTTCCACTGCTTTTTTTTGTTCTGGATTAAGTTCTTCTAATAAATTTTGCATTTTGGTCTCCTTATATTTTTGCTCTTACCAATGAACTTATGTTCGTGTTAATTTTACTATATCTATTATTCATAGTCAAGGGATTTTTATTTTATTTTTATACACTTACAAGCATTGCAAATAGGCCTACTAAAAATCCTGCCATATTCCCATATGTTGTTGATTTTCCTTGATATAATTTATTAGATTCTGGAATTAGTTCGCCAGATACTATATATAGCATTGCTCCAGCAGCAAATGATAAGCATATTGCTATTACTTTTACTGAAATTGTCCCTATAATTGCTCCTATCCAAGCTCCTATTCCCGTAGCAATTCCAGACATTATTACATAAAACATTACCTTCATTTTGCTCATTCCGCCATTTTTCATTGGAATTGCCATTGATATCCCTTCTGGTATGTCATGTAAGCATATTGCGATTGCTAAAGATATTCCTAATTTATTAGAAGCATCAAATCCAGAGCCTATTGCAAGCCCTTCAGGTATATTATGTAGTGCTAATCCAATACTTACAACTATCCCTGTTCTTAATAAGCTTGATTTTATAGAATTACTATTATTAAATTTCTTATCTACTAATATATCACATATTGTCATTACAATTATCCCTAATATAATTCCTACTATTACTATTGTTAATGATGATATCTCTAATGATTCAGGTATTAAGTCAAAACATACCACGGCAAGCATTAACCCTGATGCAAATGCAAGTATAAAACTTAAGAATCTATTTGAATTTCTTTTAGAAATTATCCCTATTATTCCTCCAATTGTTGTTCCTATAGTTCCAAAGAACAACCCTAATAATGATATTCTTAGCATTTACTTCTCCTTCTTCTTTATTTTTTAGGCAAAACTATCTTTACAATGTTAAATTTATATTATTATTTATATTTAAAGAAGCATATTTTTATGATAAATCCTGATATAGTAAAATTTCATAAAAAAATTCTAAAATGTAATTATTACACTTTAGAATTTTTCATTTATTCTTCATTTCCTTTTAATTTTTCAGCTGTATCTGCAGCAATTAAATTATCTATCATATCATCTAAGTCTCCATTTAGGAAATTATCCATTTGATAAATACTTACGCCAATTCTATGATCTGTTATTCTTCCTTGAGGATAGTTGTAAGTTCTAATTTTCTCGCTTCTATCAGCATTTCCGATTTGGCTTCTTCTTTGATTTTCAAGTTCACTATCTCTTTCAGCTTTTTCTTTTTCATATAATCTTGAACGTAATAGCTTCATTGCATAATCTCTATTCTGAACTTGTGATCTTTCTGTTTGACACTCAGCTACCATTCCCGTAGGTATATGAATAAGTCTAACTGCTGACGATGTTTTATTTACGTGTTGTCCGCCAGCTCCAGATGCTCTAAATACTTCCATTCTTATATCTGCTGGATTAATTTCTACGTCAACGTCTTCTACTTCAGGTAAAACTGCAACAGTAGCAGTTGATGTGTGTATTCTACCACTAGCTTCCGTCTCTGGAACTCTTTGCACTCTATGAACACCACTTTCAAATTTCAATCTACTATATGCACCTTTTCCTTTTATCATAAATGATATTTCTTTGTATCCACCTAGTTCCGTAGGATTCTCATTTAATACTTCCAATTTCCAATGCTTTCTATCACAATACATTGAATACATTCTAAATAATGTTCCCGCAAATAATGCAGCTTCATCTCCACCTGCTCCAGCTCTAATTTCACAAATTACATTCTTCTCATCATCTGGATCTTTAGGAATTAATAACATTTTTAATTCTTCTTCAAGAACAGGAAGCTTCTCTTTAGCTGCTAACATCTCTTCTTCGGCTAATTCTTTTAGCTCTTTATCATTTAACATTTCTTTAGCTTCTTCTAATTCTTTTTGTACATTTTTATATTCTCTATATTTCTGCACAATTGGTTCAAGATCTGATTGCTCTTTCATCATTTTACGCCATTCATTTTGATTAGAAATTACTTCCGGATCACTAATTTTTTTAGTTAATTCTTCATAATTTTTTTCAACGGCATCTAAATTATCAAACATAAATTTTTATATGATTATTTAATAATCATATCTCCTTTCTAGTTTTCTCACATTTTTATACTTGATAATTATACTACATTTTTTCTTATCTTTCAAGTATATTATAGACCTATAAGGTTATATTCTATTCCTAATTGTTCTAATATTTCTGTTTCTCTATTAGTACAAGTAAAAATTATTGCTTGATTTTGTACACTATTTATAAATTTCAATGTTGCAGTTAATCTTTCATCATCATAATATGCAAATGTCTCATCTAAAAATATTGGTAGCTTTTCTTTTGATATTTGATCTATTACGGAAAGGCGAAGTGCAAGGTATATTTGCTCAATAGTACCCTCACTTAATTTTTCAATTGGTATTAATTTACCATTAGCTAGCTCCACTTGAATTCCATCATTTATTTTTATATTATTATATTTTCCTCCTGATATTTTATCTATATATTCTGATAAACATATATTGAATTTTGGAGTAACATTATTTTTCATTTCTTCATATGAATTTTCTATTATTTCTTTTGTTTCCAAAAAAACATCTTTCTCTTCATTTAATTTTTTTATATTTTCTTCTTCTATTTGAATTTCTTCTATTAAATTGACCATTTTTTCTAATTTTGGTTCTATATTTTCTAAATCTAATTTTAATTTATGAATTTCTAAATTATATTGATTTATTTCATTATTGTTATTATTTATTACATCATAAATATTATTATTAAATAATTCTTCTATTTCTTTTCCATATTTA